>ERZ1034876.9-NODE-9-length-140593-cov-23.116175_pt1 | contig 140593 bp, 104 predicted proteins | sample MGYA00520698_ERZ1034876 | MGnify/ENA primary metagenome ERZ1034876 (study PRJEB33766, sample SAMN09781723) | gut metagenome | biome: gut microbiome | host: Homo sapiens | place: Madagascar | study: EMG produced TPA metagenomics assembly of the PRJNA485056 data set...
TGGTAGATTGCGTGGGTATGGTAGGAGGGTATGGCATCCTTGCCATACCCACGCAGCCTTCTTGTTGCATTGCTGCTGTTTGATAGTTGGTAGATTGCGTGGGTATGGTAGGAGGGTATGGCATCCTTGCCATACCCACGCATCCTTCTTGTTGCATTACTACTTCTTGATAGTTGATAGATTGCGTGGGTATGGCAGGGATGCCATACCCTCCTACCGTCCGCCACCTGATCGGATTTCGTCCGCCACCCGATCAGATTCCGTCCGCCGCCCGATCGGATTCCGTCCGCCGTCTGATCGGATTCCGTCCGCCGCCTGATCAGATTCCGTCCGCCGCCGGTCGTAAATAGTGATACGCAAACAGACTTTACATCCACTCAAAACTTATGAATTAATGCATATAGTAGGACAAAAGCTAATAAATCTTTCGTTAAAAGTTGGTTTGTATTACAATATTGACTAATTTTGTGATTAAATAAGCAATTATAAGAGTAAATTAGAAAATCAAAAGCAAATTTTATGATTAAAGGTTATTTCTTTGCAGCCCTACTCTTTTGCGCTGTTTCCACCCCGTCATTGGCGCAAGAGAGCAAGGTAAATGTACTTTATCTCGATGGTTCTGCGCATGAGGTGCAGATGTCGCAAGTGGCGAAGCTTACAGTAGCCGATGGCAATGTGAAGTTCCTCTCGAAGAGCGGTGAGACAGTGGCTACCCACGAGTTGGAGAAAGTGGACAAGATACAGCTGACAGGCTCGACAACGGGTTTGGTGCAACTCACGAAGCAGTCGCCCATTACGCTGCGTTCTAACGGTTACGTCATCACGGCTGAGGGTATGACCGACGGCAAACTGCTCGAAGTGTACACAGCCAACGGCACACTCGCTGCTAAAGCAGTGGCACACGACGGCAAGGCGAAGATTGACGCTACGCAGTTGGCTGCCGGAGTGTATGTAGTGAAGGCAGAGAACCAGTCGCTGAAGATGGTTAAACGTTAACACCGGATTGTTAACCCTTAATAGTTGATACTTAATCGCTAACACTTAATAATTAAATAGAGTACAATGAAACAGAAGATATTTTTACTTTTCGCCATGCTCGTAGGCTTCGCCATGCAGACAATGGCTAAGGCTGCAACACCCGACAGCGTGTTCGTAGTGAAGAACGGAATTATCGTTTCTGCCTATGAGGTGGGCAAGAATGTGGACAACATCACGTTCGAAAAGAAGGTTAAACTCGACGGCAACTGCGTGAAGATTGGCGACGAGGTAATCGAGATGAAGTCGGCGTTGATTACTACAGTGAATAATTACAAGTGTGTGTACCTCTCTACGCTCGAAGGTTGCACCACTGTAGATGCCATGCTTAAAGGTGGCAAGCTGTTGCAGGTGGCACTGACACCTGCGCTGCTCGACAAGGAACTGACGTTCAGCACGTTCAAGAACGAGTTTGATGCTGATAACGAATTCTTCCAGGTGGCGTACACAGATGTTGATGAGGCGAAGAAGAACGATGATTACGAACCCGTGACCGTTACTTCTGCCGATTGGAGCACTTACTACACTGGTGGCTCGCTCAATGTGTCTATCAGCGAGGACAAGCTCTCGCTGCACATGCAGGCTATGCCGAAGAGCGGCGAGGTGCTCTTCGCTGCTCAATACAATGGTGCTGTTACTGAGATGAAGGAGAACCCTAACCACTTCACCGTCGATGGCAAGCGCTACGAAATGCGTGCTGTCTTCGCCGAGAAGAAGACTGACGGCATCAACTTCTACCTCACCCCGGGCAATATCGACAATGCCAACGAACTTACAAACTGCTACTACTACGTGCGCCTCTTCGTGCCGCAGAGCAGCATGGACGGTAGAGTGCTTAGCGTGCAGGGCAATCAGAAGTATGAGCTGACCTTCGTCGACAACGTGACCGACGTGAACAATGCGCAGACTATAGACATCAGTAACGGTGCTTCGGCTTCGGCTACGGGCACAATCTCGGTGCTCGACAACGGTAACGGCACATACACCATCAAGCTCAACATCGAGAAACTCGGCAATAAAGCCGACCGCACACTCGACGTGGTTTACGAGGAAGGTACACCGAAGGAGTACACGCTCGCTCTGCCAAGCGTCTACAGCGTGGCTGACGGCAAGGCTGTCAACCTGAAGTCGGCAGTGCTCACACACGACGACGCTGCAGGTGTCTACACTGTATATCTCTCCGCAAAGGCTGGCGTGACGACATTGGCTGGCATGGCTGATGCTGACATCGTGGTTACTATGCCCGATGCTTTCGTCAACGACGACGCTTTGCACGGCTTCTCGGGCGACGAGACGAACGCAAAGGTTTCTGTGAAGTATGCCGACGTTACCTACTCGCAGGCTACAGTTAAAGGCTCTGCAGCACTCGCTTTAGGTGGCAACGCTAAACTGACGTTTGCCGACGGCAAGGCTAATGTCGACTTCACAGTGTTCAACATCAAGAAGTACAAGGGCGCGCTCAAGGGACACTACGAGGGCAATGTTACACGACTCTAAAACTTTAACGAGAAACAGATTATGAAAAAGACTATATTATCAGTATTTGCCCTCGCCATGGCGTTCGTAGCTACTGCCGAGGCGCAGCAGAAGGTATTCCTCAATAAAGGCAATAAGACAATAGAAACAGTGATGTTGGGCGCTGACGACTACATCGCGTTCGGACGCCCCGTGGGCGTGCCAGAACAGGCAAAGGTGGAAATCGCTGACCTGACAGCCGGCAAGAACTACGTGAGGTACAAGGTGCAGGCACGCACAGCCGATCAGCCTTACTATCAGATGTGTGTCAGCGAGTCGTACCTAAAATTCTTCCTTATGGAGTATTTCGGTGGTGCATCGCTCTCGGAGATGACCGAAGCCGAGAAGAAGCAGGTGTTCTCTACGCTTATGCAGGCTGGCGGATATGGCTTCGAGGGCGTAGGCACAAAGGAATATACCGTTGCCGATGGCGAGAAAACAAGTGGCGTAACGCAGTTCGTCGCTGCAGGCGAGACTCAGTACATCGTGGTGTGCGACCTCGTAGAGAAAGATGAGAAGTTGGTGCTCGGTTCGGAGCTGAAATACGCCACAGTGCGCACTACAGAGGCAGGCGTGAGCAATCTGGCGCTCAGCGTAGAGTATCTCGGACTGAACGCCGAGGGTAAGCCTGAGTTCGACGTGAAGCCGGGCAACGGATTTAAGTCGCTGCACCTTGTGCTCGGTTCTACGAAGTCTATCGATGAGTTCGTCAACCTCTATGGCTATAGTGCACTGATGTACAATCAGGGCGTGAGCTTCTCTGCCGAGCAGTGGGCTACATACGCCAGCGAGTTCAAGGCGTGGAATATCGATAAGGAGAACGACTACTCGTTCTACGCACTCGCTGTGGATGCCAACGGCGACTGGGTGAAGGCTTCTGTGGACAATGTTCACATCAAACCGGCGGCAGCCAACGATTGCCCAGAGGTGGATGTCACCAATTATCAGGTTGGCAACGGCGACCTCGCCATACAGTACACCATCAAGTCGAAGGCTCCGTCTATCAAGAGTGCACGTATGCTCGTGATGAAGGAGTGGGATTGGGACAATGCTCTCAACGCTTACGACGTAGAGACTCCGTCTATGGCATGGGCAGACTTCATGGCTACTACCGACAAGGCAGAGGACGTAACAGAGGCAGTGAAGCAGCTTGGCAACAAGTTCACGTTCAAGAAGAGCTTCTCTGATGCTGAGCGCGACTGGTACGTAGCTGTCCTCGCCGTCACCGACGACTACGGCACAACCGTCACACGCAGCACATTCCACTCGCACATCACTGATGCCGAGTTTGGAACGCTCTCAAAGACATTCCCAAAGAAGTAAGGGAGCGAGAGACTGTATGACTTTAGGATGTTCAGGTGCTATGGTTTTTTTCTGGATATTCTAGTCTTTCTAGTTTTTCTAGATATTCTAGTTCTTCTAGATTTTCTAGTTTTTCTAGATATTAAACCATTGCTCCGCTCTACACGACAGTTAAAAAAGAAGTTTCGCAAGCCGACAGGCTTGTGAAACTTCTTTTTTTATAACCAGCTATCTTTTAGGCAGCCGGCTTTAGATAGCCGGTTTTAGGCAGCCAGCTTTAGGCTGCGTGGGTATGGCAAGATGCCATACCCTCCTGATATTACTTCACGACAATCTTCTTGCCAGCTACGATGTACACGCCTTTGGCGAGGCTTACGAAGCGGTTGCCCTGCACGCTACCTGCGAATACACGTGCACCGCAGATGTTGTACACCTCAACGTGCTGTGTTTCGGGTGCTACGAGGAGCACGCCGCCTTGCTGCGCGTAGACATCGAGAGAAGACTCGTTGCTCTTCACGTCGCTAATAGTAGAGAAGATGTTACCCTCGTCGTCTTTCTGGTACAGACGCACGTAGTCGAACAGAGTCTCGTACTCAAAGTTCACGTCCGCATCCTTTGCCCACGAGTTGTTACCCACGCTCTGGTTTAGTATCACGTAGAACGGTTTGTCGAACGGCCACTGACCCTTGTTGAGCTGAGCCTGCAGCTTCGACTTAGCGTAAGAGAATGCCTTCGTACCGTCAACGTACCATGTGAGCAATGTCGGAGTCCAGTCGAGCGTGATTACGTGGTAGTCGGCTGCGTTGGTATATGCGCTTCCAGAGTTGGGCAGAGCCAGATGCAGATCGTATGTGCAGTGAGTATGCACCGTATGATATGTCTTGTTCTCGGTGTCTATCTGCTCCCAGATATCTATCTCTCCGGCGTTAGGCCAGCCTGCAGAGTTGTCCTGTGGCATGAGCCAGAAGGCAGGGAAGTTGCCTACGTGAGGAGTGGTGCGCAGACGGCCCTCGATGCGTCCGTATGTGAAGTACATCTTATCCGAGCTTTCGATAGCACCGCTGATCATGTCCACGTTGCCCTCTTCGGCGATGGTGTTCTTGATGCAGCGTGTGACGAGCTTGCCGTCGCGTATGAAGGCTGTCTTCTGCTGTCCCTCAGCGGTCTGCGAGGTGAAGCGCTTCCATGTAGGACTCTCACGTGTGCAGTTGTGCCATACGTTAGCGTTAGGCAGCGAGTAGTCCTTGCCGTCGAACTCGTCAGCGAAGCGCAGCTTGTACTCCTCTGTGCCGTCAGCCTCGAACAGAGCAGACACGCGCACATCGCCGTTCACCTTAGCTGCGTCGATGGTGAAGTTCTCTTCATTCTTAGCATCCTTCACCTCGTATTCTTCCCACTGACGGTTGCCGTTTATGTACTGCTTTCCGTCGAGGTTGTGACCGTGACGCACGGTGATGCTCTTCACGTTGTAGCCGGCAGCAGGAGCGAGTGGCATAAGGTCGATAGCCTTGCCAAATGCTGCTGTTTCTGTCACACCGTTATAGTCGTAGCCAACGATATGTCCGCCACGTGCGTCGATGTCGAGCTTGCCGTTATCGTTGTGCACGTTCAGGAGGAAGTCGACAATATATCCGTTGTAGTTGTCGATGTGCAAAGCGTCAGACATGCTATAGTCGCCAGCAGGGTCGATGTTGTTCTTGTCAATCTTCAGACGAGCGCGATAAACACCGGTAGGCAAGTCGTCGGGGATAGTAAACGACGGCATTGCGGTTGTTGCACCCGCAGCTTCGCCGTTGCTGTTCTTGCCGTTATACGCAGAGAAGCTAACGAGTTCGCTGCCAACAACAGGCTTTCCGGTTTCGTCGAGTGGCGTTGTGAACACTGCATCCTGATTGTAGTCGATATAGAGATATGCGCCCATCTCGGTGTCGCCAGTGAATGCGATGCCCGGTGTGAGCACATCGCCCGGCTTGGCGTTCACTTCCTTAGTGAGAGCGTCGCGATAAACGGTAGTGCCCTCAGGGATAGCGATAGCCGACTTCTTGCCAGCCTTGTTCGTAATAGAGAACTCTGTGAGGCTGTTGGCTGTAGGATTCATCTGGGCGAGATCCTTCTCGAAGTTGAGCGCGTAGTTGTCGCCCGAAGTATTGCCTTCGGCTGCGAAGTTCACGGTTATTTCAACGTCGCCGTCGATGTAGCGTGCAGGTATGGTGAGCTTGTCGTCCTTGGCAGAGTAAGCCATGATGGTGTTCTCCTCCCACTGGCGCAGTCCGTCTACGACAGCCTCGCCGTCCAAGCAGTATCCGTGCTTCACCTTCAGTGAGCTGAAGTCATATCCGTCCTTTACGGCGATGGCTATGGTGAGGTCTTTTCCGAACTCCACGTCCTGGTTGTTCAGCTCTGCGCTGTAGTCGGCAAGCGAGAGAGTGCCTTTCTTTTCGTCAGCACCCTTCACCGTAACGTGCGCCGTCTCGCCATGCACGTTGATGCGTGTGTCTACAATCACGCCACCATTCTTCTTTATACCATTGCTGCTGGTGTTTCCGCCTGGGTCAACGCTGTCCCAGTCTACCTTGTAGCGCATACGATAGATGCCAGGTTTAGCATCTGTGGGGATAGCGAACGACGGCGGATTGATGCTTGGCTCGCCACTTACGGTTGCGCCCTTGCTGTCCTTGTTCTTGTACATGGAGTAGGTCATAAGGTCCTTCATGGCGTTCACACCATTATCGTCGTAGTCGACATCGTATTTGCCGTCCTTACCGAAGTCGATATATGCGTATCCGCACATCCACGTACCTTTCCAATTAAATCCAACCGAAACCGTCTCGCCAATCTTGGCGCGCAGACAGTCGTCGAGGCGTTTGATGTACAGACGCTTCTCTGTCTTTTGGTTTACGTCAATCTGCTGTGTGCCGTAGCTGCTTGAGAGCAGAATAGCATTGGTGTAGCGCCCCGTGTTCGTAGCAACCTCGTTCTCGTCGAAGTTGACCGGGTAGGCGCTTTGTGCCAGCACTGCGGCTGGAGTCATCGCTGTCGCCAGTATGAAGGTGGCGATTGCTGTGCGTAGGTTGTTTGTCATAATAATAGTTGTTGTTTATAGTCTGAAAAGGGGATAGCTGTCAGTCTTGACTGCTATCCCCAATATGTGAGTAACGATTAGTTTACTTTACGAGCACTTTCTCGCCGTTTACGACGTAAACGCCTTTGTGTGCGCAGATTGTCTGTGTGCCCTCTACTGTTCCGTTGAACAGAGTGCTGCCCTGCACGCTTACGATGTCTACGTGTGTCGGAACAGCTGCTGTGAGAGTCATCTCGCCCTGACCTGCCTTCACTTCGAATGCCTTCACTGTAGCGTCGTTAACGCTTGTGGGGTCGCTTTTGAAGAATGGCACGATGCGGATATCGCCGTCTACGCAGTTAGCAGGGATTGTGTACTCGTTGTTTACGAACTGCGAAGCCTGCACTACGAACTCTTTCCACTGTTGGTTTTCGTTCTTTGTGCTTGCACCCTCGAGGTTGTAGCCGTGGCGGATCTTCATGTAGTCGAGCACGAAGCCTTCTGCCGGCTTCGACTTGATGACAAATGCCTGACCGAACGGAGTGGTGCGGCCGGTGAGCTGCTTGCCGTCTGCAAGGAGTACGTCGCCGTTCAAGCCGCCGCCGTTCTCTTCTGTAGCGCGGAAAAGATTAACCTCGTCGTTGTGGATGTTCACGAGTACGTCAATCAGCGCGCCACCATTGCCTGTGATGAGGTTGCCTGTTGCGGTGCTGCCGCCTGGGTCTACGTTGTCCCAGTCCACCTTGTAGCGCATACGATAGATACCTGGCTTCATGTCGTCGTCAATCTTGAACGAAGGAAGACCAACGCCGCAGTCACCGCTTGCACTCTTGCCTGCACTGTTCTTGTCCTTGTAGTAAGAGTAAGAAACAAGGTCGCGTGCATTTGTTACGCCGCTGTTGGTGTAATCAACGTCGAACTTACCGTTGTCGTCCTTGTCGAGGTAAGCATATCCGTGCATCCAAATGCCTTTCCAATCGATAGTCGGAGTGACAGTCTCGCCTGGTTTAGCAAGGAAGATGTTCTCGGTCTTGTTGAAGTAGAGCTTCTTGTCTGTGTTCTGGTTGATAGCTACAGACTGTGTGCCGAGCTTAACATTCTTTACATAGCGCTCGTCACCACGTGTGTGAGCTGTCGACTCCTCGTAGTTGATTGGGTAAACCGACTTAGAGAAGAATGGGTTAGCCTTGCTGCTGAGTGTGATGTCGTCGATGAACACGGCGAAGTCGCTCATTTGGTTGTGTGGCGACTGGCGGTCGACAACCACGAGAAGGCTCTTGATGCTGATGCCGTTAGCACCCATGATCGGGAATACAACGTCCTGCCATGCGCCTGCGTGCACCTTGCTCGTAGGCACGCTCCAGAACTGCTCTGTTGTAGCAGGCTGCCAAGGGCGGTCGTCGCGGTTGCCAAGTCCGATGAGCATCACAGGTGCGTCCTGCGTAGAATAGAACTTAACGTGTACGTACTGAGTCTCGCGCTTCAGAGCGAGTGGCTCCTTCAGCTCAACAAGTGCGCCGAAAGTGTTGCTGCCGTAGCGTGAACGCTGCACGCCGAGGATGTAGTTTGAACCATTAGGAGCGAAACCCAACTCTGAATCTTCAGCGTTAAGGTCGTTTTCTACAACCTGCACGTTGCCCTTAAGGTTGCTGAGGTTGAAGGGTGAGGTAGGGCATGTGTCGTATGCACGAACACTCTTGTAGCTCTCCGGAGTCTCGAAGTCGCAGAGAGTCTTGTCCTGCTGTGCCACGGCTGCGATAGGGAAGAACAGACCGGCAAGGCACATATATTTCATTATGTTCATTGTTTCTTTGTTTTTAAGTTAATGGAGTAAGGGTTTGTTTAGAACACTTCTACGGTGTGGAGCAGTGGGCAAGCCTTTGCGTCCTCAATAGTGATGCGCAGATACTTAGCCTTGATGCCGCTGCCAGAGTAGCTGCTAACTGTAGAACCGTTGAGCGGAATGATACGCTTGTAGCCTACGGTTGTCATTGTCTGCTGTGTAGCGCGCTTTGTGTATGTCACACCATCCTCGCTGGTCTCAATCTTGAACTTCTTCACGCGCTGTCCGAGCTTGATGTATTCCATGAGCGATACGTAGCGCAGAGTCTGCGGTGTGTCCCACTTCAGCTCGATTACAGCCGATTTCTGTCCGTCGGGTGCAGCCCAGTATGTGTTCTTGTTGCCGTCGGTCATGTTCTTAGCATCGTAGTTGCCCTTGCCCATAGCCTCACGTGTAGTGTTGGCTGTGATGGTAGCTGTCTTAGCGAGGTCGTTGCCAAGACGAGTCTTGAGCAGCTTGCCGAGGTCTTCCATGATTGTCACGAGGCTCTGGTCGATAACGCCTGCTTTGTTCGGTGGGAGGTTGAGCAGGAATGTAGCGTTGCGGCCCACTGTCTCAAGGTACATCTGGAAAAGACGTTCTGCCGACTTCGCTTCGTTGTTCTTTTTCGAATCCCAGAACCAGCCCTTTGTCGACTTGGCATCGCTCTCGCCGGCAGCCCACTGCCATGCGTCCTCGTTGCCCGACTCAGCGTCGCCCATCGACCAACAAGTCTCACCAGACACGCCGTCCTCGTTACCAATCCAGCGTGCTTCGCCGCCAACGCCCCACATGATTACGTTCGGCAGGAGGTTGTGGATAGAGTCGCGCAGATTAGGAATGTCGTAGTATGTCTGTGCGTTGTCGATAGTGCGCTTCTGCGAAGAAGTGTAGCTGCCGTAGCCGCCAGCGTGCTCACCGCCAGTAGCGCCGTCGAACCACATCTCAAACTGGTCGTCGCCGTACTTAGCAAGCTCAGCACACTGTGGAAGGAACACGAGCTTTGCATACTCGTCGGTGTAGTTGCCGTTGTTGTCCTTCTTGCCCCAGTATGGGCTTGACATATCCCACGGCGAGATGTAGAAGCCGTACTTCATCTTCAAAGCGCGTGCTGCCTCAGCGAACTCCTTAGGAATATCTACGTTCTTGCCGTAGCCCGATGACTTGCGTGTGCAGTGTTCTGTCGTAGCTGTAGGCCAGAGGCAGAAGCCATCGTGGTGCTTAACAACGGCGATACCGCCTCTCATACCAGCCTTCTGTGCTACTTCGAGCCACTGTCTTGGGTCTGGCTTCTGTGTAGGAGCGAATACAGTCTCGCGCTCCATGCCCGAACCCCACTCCTCGTTGGTGTAGGTGTTCATGCCATAGTGGAAGAAAGCGTAGAATTCGGTTTCGTTCCACTTGAGCTGACGCTCGCTTGGTACTGGGTAGACTGGAGCCGGTGTGTTGTCAGGATTGCTCACGCTCTCCTCAACCAGCTTGAAGTTGTTCTGTGCTGACAAAGTGCCAGGCGCTGCAGCTGCTAAGCACAGTGCAGAGAACAATGTGTAGATTTTCTTCATATTATTTTGATTTGTTTAGAAATAACAATTTGGTTCTTAGGTCATTCTGGGTTGCAAAGTTACGAATAATAATTCGTATTATAGTAATGTGGCGTGTTAAATTTGCGATAAATATTAAGATGTAATCAAGGGGATATTCTGGGGGTGCAGTTAGGGGGTGCAGTTGTCTCAACTGCACCATTCTGCTTTGTTGGTGCAGTTGAGACAACTGCACCCCCTGAATATCCTATTTAGTTATTTCGATGCGGAACGTAGAAGCTGGCAGTTGTGCGCTGTTCACGAGGTTGGCGCGTGTGAAAGGCTGCCATCCGTAGCGCACGAAGCGCGGATGTGTCACGCCCTCAGCCATCACTACCACGGTGTTGCCTTCGATGCGTGCCTCGGCAGGCTTGTATAGTCCTTCTTCCTCGGCTATCTCGAATGTCAACGGGTGCTTACCGTCGGAGGTAGAGAGTCCGTCGGCGTAGTCGAAGGTGAGGCGTACGATGCCGTCGCCCACCACCGACGCTTCCTTCACGGCAGGTCCGCTCGGCACAACGTTAGCGAAGTCGTAGAGATTGTGCAGAGCGATGCGAGCCAAACGTTCGCCCACGGGCTGCTTGCGTGTGGGGTGAACGTTGAGCGAGTCGCCCATGTCCGACGACACAGCCATTGCCACGTTCGGCAGTTCGCTCTGCAGACGGCGCTGACTGTCGCGGAACCACTGCCACGGCAGACGATCCATGCTCGAGAGTTGCACATAATAGAACGGCAGCTCGGCATCGTTCCAGTTGCGTCGCCATCCTTCGACGAGCAACTTGAACAGACGCTCGTGAGTGGTGAAGTTCTGTGCGTTCGACTCGCCCTGATACCACAATACGCCCTTTATGGGGAACTGCTGAAGCGGCTCTATCGCCGACTCGTAGAGGTAGCAAGGATCGTAGGGATGGCGTTGCAACTTCATGTCGGCAGCCTTCTTCATGTTCAGCGCGGCACGCTCGCGCACCCAAGGCTGTACGAAGTCGTTGTTAGTCCAGTTGCGCATGATTTGTGGAAATTGTGCGTCGAGGTCGGCACGGTCTACCCACGCCTCCGTCGGCGAACCGCCCACGGCGTTGCAGATGAGGCCCACGGCACACTGCAGGCTGTCCTGCAGCATAGAGCCGAAGTAGTAGGCGATGGCAGAGAAGTCCTTCGCTGTCTCGGGCGAGCAGACCGTCCACTTCGTGTCGGCGAAGTACTTTAGGTGGTTTATAGAGTCGAGCGCAGCCGCGTCCCACTCAACAGGATTGGTGCGCCAGCGTGCTTTCATGTCGAAGAAGCGTATGCTGGGGTTCTTTGCCTTCGGTATGTCGCGCTTTGCGGTGGCAGCCTCGTGCAGCATGAACTCCATGTTCGACTGACCGGAGCAGAGCCACACCTCGCCGAACGCCACATTATTATATACGAGCTGCTTCTCGTCGGTGCTGATGGTCAGCGTGAGGTTGTTCTCGGCACGTTGCGGACGCAGCGTAACCTGCCAGCATCCGTTGTCGTCGGCAGTGGCCGTAGCCGTCTGTACCTCTGTCTTCAGCGCACGCACACGTCGTGGCTGTTCGCCCTTCTTGCGCTTTCCGCCGTTCTGCACCTTGCCCTTCGCTGCATCGGGGCGTGTGATGTTGACCGTCACTTTCTCGCCAGCGTTGGCAGTGCCGTGGATGGTCAGCGTGCGGTTGCGCTGCAGCACCATGTTGTCCGAGTAGGTGATGGGCATCTGCAGACCACCGTAGTTGCCTAATATTGCCGAGTAGACGGTGCGTGCGAGCATCGTAGCACCCTCCTTGTTAGGATGTACGGCATCGGGGATGAGTTGTGGATACGCATAGAGTGGTTTATGGAAGTCGATCAGTTGCGCCTTTCCGACGCGAGCTACGGTCTTGATAGCCTCCTGAATTTCCTCTTGCCACTGTTGCGTGCCACTTTCAAAGCGCGGGTGGTTGTGAGTGATGGGCGAGAGGAGTGCGATGAGCACACGGCACTTCGGGTTCTCCTGACGCAGCGTGTCGATGAGAGCGAGGTAGTCGCTCACGAACTCGTCGCGATAGTAGGGCCAGTTGCGTGGGTCGGTGTCGTTTACGCCGAGGTGTATCACAGCGATGTCGCCCTTGAAAGCCTTCGCTTTAGCCCATTCCTCTTGAGCTATGTAGGGTCGATGTCCGTGGCGGAGCAGTGTGGCGCCCGACTTCCCGAAGTTGCCCACTTCGTAGCCGTCGCCCAACATCTGCTGCAGCTGTGCAGGATACGACTCTGTAGCAGGGTCGGCGAGCGTCATGCCGTATGTAATGCTGTTGCCTACGCACGCCACGCGTGTCTTCTCGAGATAGATACGTTTCGGCACGCGCGCGTTGACTGCAAGCGGAAGCGCAAGCAGCAATGCGAGTGTTAGCGCAAGGTATGTCTTGTTTATTGCTTTCATATTAATATGTTATAGCTGAGAATGTTATTAATCGAGTGGTTGTTAGAATAGAATAAGACAAGAAGTAGGGCGGGAGTTAAATAAACTCCTCGCCCTTTTTCATTTGTATTTCGTTTACGAGTCGGCGCACATTCGCCGATGAGTCCTCCTTACGGCAGATGAGTAGCACGTTCTTCTCTTCGGCTACGATGAAGCCGTCGAGTCCGGAGATTACCGCCATGCGGTCCTTCGGCAGTTTGATGACGTTGTTGTGTGCATCGTCGAGCAGCACGTCGCTGTCTATAACTACGTTGTCGCCCTCGCCCTTTTGCATTGCTTCGTAGATGCTATGCCACGTTCCGAGATCAGCCCAGCCGAAGTTGCACTTCAGCATACACACATTCTCCGACTTCTCGAGTATGCCGTAGTCGACGGTGATGTTCGGGTATGAGGGAAAGTGTTCGTGTATGTATCGGTTCTCCTCTTCGTAGTCGAACTCTTCGCCAGCGTGTATCTCGTCGTACTTGCGCAGCACTGTGGGCAGCAACTCTCTGAAGCAGTCGAGCAGATAGCGCGCATTGGCGAGGAAGATGCCCGTGTTCCAGTAGAACTCGCCGCTGTTGACGAACATCTGTGCAAACTCGCGTTCGGGTTTCTCCGTGAACGACTGCACCTTGAACACGCCTTCATCCACCTCGTCGCCCATCTGTATGTAGCCGTAGCCAGGCTCGGGTCGTGTCGGCTTCAGTCCGAGTGTGAGCAGAAACTGTCGTTTTGCCACGAAGTCGAAGCCGCGGTTGATGCATTTGGCGAATGCCTCGTCGCCGATGATAGTCTGGTCGGACGGTGCCACAACGATGTTGGCATCGGGGTTGATGCACATGATGCGGTGCGCACACCATGCCACGCTCGGGGCTGTACCACGCTGTATAGGCTCTGCGAGTAGGTGGTCGGGAGCGAGTTCGGGCAACTGTTCGCGTACGAGATCGACGTATGCGTCGTTCGTGTTCACGTATATATTCTCTATGGGCACAATCTGTGCGAAACGGTCGTAAGTGACTTGAAGCTGAGTGCGTCCACATCCGAAGAAGTCGATGAACTGTTTAGGCTTGCTCTCGCGGCTGCATGGCCATAGGCGGCGTCCCTTGCCACCGGCGAGTATTACACAGTAGTTATTGCTTGTATTGTTCATGTTGTTGGTTTTTATTAGTAGATTAATGGATTTTCTTCTTCGTTATTATCTGTTATAATAACGCAGATTTCGTGCCATTATTGTATTTTTTCAGTAGCTAATTTCGCCATTACTCACTGTTTATTTCTTCAGTACGGCTCTTGCTATGAACCATGCGTGCATGGCGAGCGTTGTGAACAGTCCGTAGTGGCGGCGCATGATGCGGAAGCGTTCGAAGAGTGAGGCGCGGTGGTTCTTGTTCGTCATGCCTCCGTCGAGATAGTCAGCCACCACTTCCGGCAGTCGCAAGAGCTGCAAGTGCTCACGTTCGGCGTGTTCCATAATGCGTATGCACCAGTCGACATCGGCAGAGAAGCGATAGCGCAGGTCGTATGGTGTGGCGCGTGCTATGTCGGTGCGTGCGTAGAACGCCTGGTGGCACACCAACATACCGTGTCGGAACGAGCGCCAGTTGAGGTTGTCGGGTGGTGTGAGCCGGCGTGGATGCAGCACGATGCCCTTATCGTCGACGATGTTAGTGTCGCCGTAGAGCACGGCAGGCAGCTTTCCGTCGGAACGTTCGTTCACGTCGTTGGATATCTTCTCGAGTGTTGTGTCGTCGGGCAGCGAGTCGCCGGCGTTGAGGAACACGACGTAGTCGCCCGTTGCGAGTCGTAGTCCCTTGTTCATGGCGTCGTACAGACCGCGGTCGGGTTCGGAGATGATGCGCACCTCGTGCTCTGTCTCCTCCTCCAGGCTGCGTTGGCGGTAAGCCTCTGCCACCTTTACGGTGTCGTCTTTCGACGCTCCGTCGATAATCAAGTGCTCTACTGGCGCCCACGTTTGGTTGAGTATGCTGTCGAGCGTAGGCTTGATGACCTCAGCTGCGTTGTAGGTGCAGGTTATAATTGTGAATTTTATCATGTCAATTAAATAATATATCGTTTGAGAGCGATCAGCTCGTTGTAAACCTCTATGTATCTCATCGCTACCGACTGCTGCGAGTAGTTGTGTGCCACCTTGTGCAGACAGTTTGCTGCGAGTTCGTTGCTGTCAGCCTCGAAGAGCGTCCAGCGTATGCCCTCGGCGAGGTCGGCAGCGTCCTTGAAGTTGGCTACGTAGCCGTTGTGCTTATGGTCTATCATCTCCGGAATGCCCCCGACGCGGAAGCCCACGCTTGGCACTCCGCACGCCATCGCCTCCATAATGGTGTTCGGGAGGTTGTCCTCGAGCGAAGGTAGCACGTAGACATCGGCAGCGTTGTACACATTAGCTATCTGCTGCGCATCGCTGATGTAGCCCAATGGGTACGACGGGATGTGCAGTTGTTCGGCTATCTCGTCGGCACTTGCGCCGAGTATAGCCACAGCGGTGTTGGTCTTGAACTGTGGGTTGCTGTCGGCGAGGTGGTTGATAGCCTCTATGAAGTAGGCTGCGCCCTTGCGCTCGTTGGTCACCTTCTGCGACACGAACAGCACGATGCGTCCCTCCTCGGGCAGCCCCATCTGTTGGCGTGCCTTTGTGCGGTCGACAGGGCAGAACACACGTGTGTCGATGGTGTTGGGTATCGACACGATGCTCTCGCCGGAGAGCAACGCGCTCTGTCGGGCTTGTGCTTCCAGCCAGCGGCTACACGTCACAAAGTGGATGTTATTGCCTTCATACAGTGCCTTCTTGCGCTTCCATATCTTGCGCGAGAGGTCGTTGATAGCCCCTCCGCCTGGCAGCAGCTTGCAGTTGTGACACACCGTGCGGAACGCTCCGCAGCTGCGTGCGTAGTGGCAGATGCCCGTGGCGGGCCATAGGTCGTGCATGGTCCACACGATCGGCTTGCCGCTCTTGACAATCTTGCGTATGGAGCTGAGCGAGAGCATACCTTGGTTTATCCAGTTGAGGTGGATGATGTCGGCTTCGCGGAACTCGGGCAGACTTGTGATGTCCGATCCGGCGCTTGCCGTGTCTATTTCAAAGAGATGATTCTTGGAGAAATACAAATGGCGGAAGATAGAAAGGCGTTCGCGCAGAAAATGCCATTTGTATAGCCAATGATGAGGCATCTGAGAGACGGTGACGTGGTTGGTCTGCTTCTCGGCTACCAACATCTTCGCCTTTACTCCGTTTCTCTGCAGAGCTTCCATGAGACGGTTGGCTGCAACGGCAGCACCACCATTTGTCTCGCTTGTGTTTATGATGAGTACTCTCATAAGTATTAAGTTGTGACTACAAAGATAGTGCAAATCGGTGGTAGTACAAAACGAAATCAGCCATTTATGAAAAAAATAACAATAGTTTTTGTAGTTTATGAAAAAATCAGTAATTTAGCACAAATTACGTTTCTCTTCAAACGTATAATATACGTATAATGACAAACAAACAACTCACTTTTGCCTTCTTCGGCAATACTTTCCAACTGCGCAAGTCGACTTCTTTGGCTCGTGCGCTCGACTATCTTCGCTCTCGCGATGAGCGCGTGATATTCGACCGCCCGTTCCGCGACTTCCTTATGCACGACCAGCATCTCGACCTCTCCGATGTTGGGGTGTTCGACGGTGATGACTTCGATGCCGATTACGCCGTGTCTATCGGTGGCGACGGCACATTCCTGAAGACTGCGGTGCGCATCGGCTGCAAGAATACGCCCATCGTGGGCATAAACATGGGACGCTTGGGTTTCCTCGCTGACGTGCTGCCCGACGAGGTGGAGACCGCTCTCGCTGCAATCATCGAGGGCGACTACAAGATAGAACGCCACACGGCGATAGAGATACGTACGCATGGTGGCGACTTCGAGGGCTGTCACTACGCACTGAATGATATTGCGGTGCTGAAACGCGACAACGCTTCGATGATCAGCATACGCACGAGCATTGACGACTCGTTTCTTGTTACGTATCAAGCCGATGGACTGGTGGTATGTACGCCTACCGGCTCGACGGCTTACTCGCTGTCGAACGGTGGACCAATCATTGTGCCACAGACGAGCACGCTATGCCTCACGCCAGTGGCTCCGCATAGTTTGAATGTGCGTCCGGTGGTTATCTCGGATAACAGTAGGGTGGAGCTACAGGTGGAGTCGCGCTCGCACAACTTCCTCGTGGCGGTAGACGGACGCAGCTATACCATGCACGAGGGCACAACGGTGAGTATACAGAAGGCGCCGTTCTCAACGCTGATAATGAAGCCGAACAACAGAAACTACTTCTCATCGCTCAGAGAGAAGATGATGTGGGGAGCGGATAAGCGTTAGCGACGTGCCGTCGCTAACTGTACGCCCCGAAGGGGCAGCACCACATAGCCCAGGGCAACGCCCTGGGTTAAAAGGCACACACAAACCATACGCCCTGTAAGGGCAAAAGCTTAATTATTAAGATGTTGCCATTACAGGGCGCATTGTTCATTATAAACACAAAACACCCAGGGCGCTGCCCTGGGCTATGTGATTGTTGGGCTTTCAGCCCGCACTAATTGAGTTTTAACACACCCTCAATGTTGAATGTTGATGAAGATAACGATAACGACCTCTGACAAGTACACAGCAAGGCAGATACTGCGCTGGCTCTGGCAGGCATGGCGTGGCAATAGGCTCCAGGCGGCGTTGAACGCGTTGCTTGGCGTGGCTGACGTGGTGCTCAGCTTGGCGCAGGTGTGGGCGGTGAAGCACGCCATCGACGTGGCTTCGGGCTCCGACCGCGGTTCTATCCATTGGGCTGTGGGCATCATGGGCGCACTGATACTGCTCAACTTTGCGGTGAATATCTCGGGGGTATGGGTGCGTAACCTGCTCGGAGTGCGTGCGCAGAACCGTATGCAGCAAGCCACACTGCGACGTATACTGCAGTCGGAGTGGCACAGCCGCGAGCACTTCCACTCGGGCGACGTGCTCAACCGCTTGGAGCTTGACGTGTCGAACGTCGTGACGTTCCTCACCGAGACGTTGCCCAGCACGCTCTCCACCGTACTCATGTTCGTGGGTGCTTTCGCCTGCATGTATCTGATGGACAGCACGTTGGCACTGATACTTGTGGTGATGATACCTCTCTTTGTGCTTGTAAGCAAAGTGTACATGCGCCGTATGCGCCGCCTCTCACGCCGTGTGCGTGAGTCGGATAGTAAGGTGCAGTCGTCAATGCAGGAGAGTGTGCAGCACCGCATGGTGGTGAAGACCTTGGAGGCGACGCAGACGATGGTGGAACGTCTTGAGACGACACAGTCGGAACTGCGCCAGAACGTCGTCAACCGCACGAAGTTCTCCGTTCTCTCCAACTTTATCCTCAACTTCGGATTTGCTTCGGGCTATCTCTTGGCGTTCCTCTGGGCAGCGGTGCGTATGCAGGCAGGCACGCTGACATTCGGCGGCATGACCGCCTTCCTGCAGCTCGTCAACCGCATACAGTCGCCGGCACGCACACTGACGAAGCTCGTGCCAGCCTTCGTTAGTGTCTTCACCGCTGCAGAGCGACTCATGGAACTTGAGGAGGAACCGCGCGAGCCCGAAGGCGAGCCTATTCGGTTTGCCGACTCCTGCGGAATACGCCTTGAGAACGTCACCTATCGCTACGAGGACGGCACACGCGACATTATCAGAAACCTCTCGTTCGACTTCCGTCCGGGGTCGACAACGGCTATCCTCGGCGAGACGGGTGCCGGAAAGACAACGCTCGTGCGTATGCTGCTTGCGCTGATGCGTCCGAAGAGCGGACATATATATATGTATGATGCTGATGGCGAGAAGGAACTGACGCCGCTGATGCGTTGCAACTTTGTGTACGTACCGCAGGGCAATACGCTTCTGAGTGGTACGATACGCGAGAATTTGTTGCTTGGCGACGCTACGGCGACGGATGAGATGATGCGTGAGGCACTTAGAAAGAGTTGCGCCGAGTTTGTCTTTAATCTGCCCGACGGGCTCGACACCCACTGCAGCGAGTGTGGCGGCGGACTCTCCGAGGGTCAGGCGCAGCGCATAGCAATTGCTCGTGCGTTGCTCCGCAATCGCGCCGTGCTCGTGTTCGACGAGGCAACGTCGGCTCTTGATAGCGAGACGGAGTGTCGTCTGCTACGCAATATTCTGGACAATGACACGCACACCGTGATATTCATAACGCATCGTCCGGCAGTGTTAAAGTATTGTAGTCAGCAGCTTGTTATTTAAAAATATACTTGAAAACATGCTTTTTCACGTCGCGCATCGACCGGCGCAGACATCCGCATCGACCGGCGCAGACATCCGCATCGACCGACGCAGACATCCGCATCTACCGACGCAGACATCCGCACCGACCGACGCAGACATCCGCATCGACCGACGCAGACGTCCGCACCGACCGATGCGGATGCTATTATTGCTTGTTATTGTTGTCCGTAGTGCAGATTTACGTCCTTTAAGATTTCTTTCGGTACGAGTTGTGATACATCCTCGCCACGTGCCACCTTCTCTCTCACCTCCGTGCTGCTGATGTCGTACAGTCCGGTGTCGTAGAGATGCACGCTTGGGGGCAGCGTATCGGTGTCGATGGGCGACCCGGTGCGCGGATAGATGGCGATGGGGTAGTGGGCTATGATGTCTGAGGCGTGGTACCAGCGGTCGAACACCGCCCAGTTGTCGGCACCTATGAGGAGCGTGAACTCGCGGTCGGGGTAGTCAGCGGAGAGGTGTTGCAGCGTGTGCCACATGTACGACGGACGTGGCAGGCGAAACTCGTAGTCGCTTGCCGTGAGCTGCGGATATGGCGCAAGCGCACGCTGCGTCATATCGAGGCGCAGCTGGTCGTCGAGCAGACTGCCTGCTGCCTTCAGTGGGTTCTGTGGCGACACAATGAGCCATATCTCGTCCAACCCGGCTTCTTCCAACATTCGCTTCGCAATGGCGATGTGTCCGTTGTGTATGGGGTTGAACGACCCGCCGTAGATACCTGTCTTTATCTTCTGCATTGTTTTATATTTGTATAGGAGGGTGTGACAAAACTACAAAACGTAGGAGGGTATGGCATCCTTGCCATACCCACGCTGCCTGCTATAATCGTATTTTTCCACGCAATCCGTGGAACCTTAGGGGGTGCACTTGTCTCAAGTGCACCAACCGAGCTGCGAGTGCCCTCCCACAGATTTCACAGATTTCACAGAACTTTCTTACTGTAGCTTTCTCCCACAGATTTCACAGAATTCACAGAACTTTCTTGCCTTAGCTTTCTCCCACAGAATTCACGGATTTCACAGAACTTTCTTGCTGTAGTTTCTCCCACAGATTTCACAGAACACAGCAGAAGGTACTGTGAATTCTGTGGGACTCCTACGCCCCCAATAATCTGTGCTCATCTGTGCAATCTGTGGGAGACTCTTCTCAGCAGAAGGTTCTGTGAATTTTGTGTGTTCTGTGGGAAAATCCGCTACTAATAGCAAGTGGCTGCGTGGGTATGGCAGGATGCCATACCCTCCTAAGATACTACTCTTCGATGAATGAGCGGATAGCCTCGTAGGTCTCCTCGACAGCCTTCTCAAGGTCGTCGTTGATGATGATGCGGTCGAACTTCGGGGCCTGCGACAGTTCGAACTCGGCGCGTGCGATGCGCTGCTCAATCACCTCGGGCGCATCCGTGGCGCGTCCGACGAGACGGCGGCGCAGCTCCTCCACCGATGGCGGCTGTATGAACAGACTCAGTGCGCGGTCGCCATAGAACTTCTTGATGTTGCAGCCACCCTTAACGTCGAGGTCGAACACCACGTTCTCGCCGCGTGCTGCCTGTGTCTCCACCTGCTCTTTCAGTGTGCCGTAGAAACGGTCCTGATAAACCTCCTCGTATTCGAGGAATTCGTCGCGACTGATGCGCTCGCGAAACTCCTCGGGAGTGATGAAGAAATACTCTACACCGTTCTGCTCGGTGCCACGCGGAGCGCGTGAGGTGCACGAGATGGAGAAAGCGAGGTGCAGCTCCGGACGCTGCATCAAACGATTGATGATTGTGCTTTTGCCGCTGCCACTTGGAGCGGAGAATATAATGAGTTTACCCATGTTTGAGTTTTGAATTTAAAGCGCGTTCAGCACTTGTTCCTTAATCTGTTCCAGTTCGTCCTTCATCTTCACCACGATGTTCTGCATCTCGGCGTTGTTACTCTTCGAGCCGGTAGTATTAATCTCGCGTCCCATCTCCTGCGCTATGAAGCCGAGCTTCTTGCCCTGACCTCCCTCTTCAGCCATTGTCTCGCGGAAGTAGTTGAGGTGGTTGGCGAGTCGCTGCTTCTCCTCGCTGATGTCGAGCTTCTCGATGTAGTAGATAAGCTCCTGCTCGAGGCGGTTCTTGTCGTAGTCCACCTCTGGGATGGAGCTCAGTCCGTCGACGATGCGTGTGCGAATCTTCTCCACGCGCGACTTCTCGTAAGGCTCGATACTCTTCAGTAGAGCCTCGATGTTGTCGATCTTCTCGCCGAACTTCTTCTGCAGTGCTGCACCCTCCTGCTGGCGGAACGCCACGAGTGCGTCGATAGCCTCGTCGATGGCCTTGCGTGCCACTACCCACTCCTCGTCAGAGAGCGTCTCTATCTCCACCTTCGACATCACGTCGGGCATACGCAGCAGCGTGACGAACCAGTCGGCAGGCAGCGGTATCTGGCACTCCGCAGCCACGCTCTTTATCTGCTCGCAGTAGTTCTTGGCGAGCGCGGTGTTGATGGTCGTGGCATCGCTTGTGGCATCCTTCTCCACCCATATCGCGAAGTCGACCTTGCCACGTATCACCTTCGCCTGGATAGCCTGGCGTATCTCCATCTCCTTCTCTCTGAAGAGAGGAGCGATGCGTGTGGAAAGGTCGAGTGCCTTGCTGTTCAGCGACTTTATCTCGACGTTGATTTTCTTACCATTGTAGACTGCGACAGACTTGCCGTAGCCGGTCATTGAAAGTATCATATTGCGTGTTTGTTATTTATATATGCTTGTTTGTTATTCGGAATGCAAATGTAGCTAATATTTTCCATATATGAAAAAAAACGTTTGCTTGTTTTTTTTAACGCTTCGTTAATGGGCGAATTTGAATAAAAAATTGTATTTTTGCAATCTATTATATTAATGTGTAGTCTGCCATTAAGCACCGATTATGAGTTATTATGGCGTTTAGTTGTTGCAGACGCAGAAAAAATAAGAAAAGAATGTCGTGTATATTGAGCATTGATACGAGCACTAATGTGTGTTCAGTCGCCGTCAGTCAGGATGGCGCGTGTATATTCTCCAAGGAAGACTTTGATGGTCCGAACCACGCCGTGAAACTCGGCGTATATGTTGACGAGGCAATGTCGTTTGCCGATAGCCATGCCATACCGCTCGATGCCGTAGCCGTGAGCTGCGGTCCGGGTTCGTACACGGGTCTGCGCATCGGCGTGTCGATGGCGAAGGGCATCTGCTACGGTCAGAACCTGAAGCTAATCTCGGTGCCTACGCTCGAGCTGATGACTGTACCCGTGCTGCTGCGCGAGGAAGTGGAGGAGGGCGCACTGCTCTGTCCGATGCTCGACGCACGCCGCATGGAGGTCTACTCGGCTGTCTACGACCGTGCGCTGCGCGAGGTGCGTGGCATTCAGGCGGACATCGTCGATGCCGACACGTACAAGGAATACCTCGACCGCGGACCGGTCTACTTCTTCGGCGACGGTGCCGAGAAGTGTATGGAGGTGATTAACCATCCCAATGCGCGCCTCATAAAGAACGTACACCCACTCGCTAAGTGGATGTATCCGCTCGCCGAGAAGCGCATCGCGCTGGAGAAGTTTGAAGATGTGGCATACTTTGTGCCGTTCTATCTGAAGGACTTTGTGGCGAAAGAATCAAAGAAGTTACTGTAATAGATATATGAAGATAAAAGGATTAGACTATAATACACAACGCGAGCACCTCGTGCTGCCCGAATACGGACGCGAGGTGCAGCAGATGGTCGACTACTGTGTCGGCTTGAAGAGCCGTGCCGAGCGCCAGCGTTGTGCCAATACCATAATCGCGGTCATGGAGCGCATGATGCCACACAACTACGAGAATAAAGACTACCGACAGAAACTGTGGGACCACCTCGCACTGATGAGCGGTTTTCAGCTCGATATCGACTACCCGTGTGACATCACCGAGGCGCACAACATGCTGAAGAAACCGGCACCGATGCGCTATCCGATGAAGCGTATTCCGGTGCGTCACTACGGCAACATGATGTTCGAAGTGTTCGAGTTGCTTAAGAATATGCCCAACGGAGTGGAACGCACCGAACTGACACGCCTCGCTGCCAACCAAATGAAGCGCGACCTCGTACTCTGGGGACACGGCTCTATCGACAACGAAAAGGTGGCTTCCGACCTTGCCGACTACACCGACGGCAAGATACAGCTCGACCTCGACACGTTTAAGTTCGACCGCACAGAGGCTCCGACACGCAATCAGGAGAGAAGACAACGTCGTAGAAAATAAACTACAAAGCTTATGGAATCGTTTATAATTGAAGGCGGACGTCCGCTACGTGGCACCATCACACCGCAAGGAGCCAAGAATGAGGCACTTGAGGTGATTGCTGCTGTGCTGCTTACACCCGAACCCGTCCGAATAACAAATATCCCTGATATTCTCGATGTCAACAATCTCATACGCTTGTTGCAGGATGTAGGCGTGAAAGTGATGCGCAACGGTAAGGGCGACTTCACGTTTCAGGCAGACGAACTCAACCTTGAGTTTCTCGCCAGCGACGAATACGTGAAGAAGTGCGCCGCATTACGAGGCAGCGTGCTTATGATGGGTCCGCTGCTCGCACGCTTCGGTAAGGCTGTTGTGGCTGAACCCGGCGGCGACAAGATAGGTCGCCGACGTCTCGATACCCACTTCCTTGGTTTTAAGAACCTCGGTGCAGAGTTCAACTCCGACGACGAGCGTCATGTGTACAACATCGAGGCGGAGAAGCTGCACGGCACATACATGCTACTTGATGAGGCTTCGGTGACTGGCACTGCCAATGTCGTCATGGCTGCCGTGCTCGCAGAGGGCACAACGACAATATATAACGCAGCCTGCGAACCGTATATTCAGCAGCTATGCCACTTGCTCAACGCTATGGGAGCCAATATCTCCGGCATCGCTTCTAACCTGCTCACCATCGTGGGTGTGGAGAAGTTGCATGGAGCCACACACCGCATCCTGCCAGACATGATAGAGGTGGGCTCGTTCATCGGTATGGCTGCAATGGTAGGCGACGGCATACGCATAAAAGACTGCGCCGTTAAACAGCTTGGAGTCATCCCTGACGCATTCCGCCGACTCGGTGTGCAGATAGAAGTGGACGGCGACGACCTATATATACCGCACCAGTCGCACTATGTAGTCGACTCGTTCATCGACGGATCGATAATGACACTCGCCGATGCACCATGGCCCGGACTCACCCCCGACCTCCTTTCGGTGCTCATCGTGGTTGCTACGCAGGCTCGTGGCTCGGTGCTCGTTCATCAGAAGATGTTCGAGAGTCGACTCTTCTTCGTCGATAAGCTCATCGATATGGGAGCACAGATAATACTCTGCGACCCGCACCGCTGCGTCATCGTGGGACACGACCGCAACAAACAGCTACGCGCAGGTCGTATGTCGAGCCCCGATATCCGCGCCGGCATCGCATTGCTCATCGCCGCTCTCGGTGCTAAGGGCACCAGCCGTATTGACAACATCGCACAGATCGACCGCGGATACGAGGACATAGAAGCACGACTCAACGCATTGGGAGCAAAGATCAGTAGAGTGTAAAGCAACTTGCTGGCTTGCGAACTCGTTTACTTGTGAGCAAATCTCCTCGTCAACTCGTTCCCTTGTCAACTCGTCAACTCGTCTCCTCGTCAACTAACAAAGAAATGATAAAGAAAGAAACAGTATATAAGATAGGTAAGATAGGCAAACCGCACGGTGTGGACGGCGAGGTGTCGTTCCACTTCGACGACGACATCTTCGACCGCGTAGATGCCGACTACCTCATTCTCGACATCGACGGTATCCTCGTGCCGTTCTTCCTCGACGAATATCGCTTTAAGAACGACGAAACGGCACTCGTGCGCTTCGCCGATATCGACTCTCAGGAGCGTGTACGCGAGCTGACGGGTTGCGATGTCTACTTCCCACGCGAGCACGTAGACACCGATGGAGATGAACTCTCTTGGGCTGCTATCGTTGGCTTTAAGGTCATCGACGAGCGTACTGGCAAAGTTGTAGGCGAGATACACTCCGTCGACGACTCTACAATAAATACGCTCTTCTGCCTGCTCACTCCCGACGGCACCGACCTGCTCATCCCTGCTTCCGACGACCTCATCGTCGAGGTGGATGCTGAGCACCACTCGATAACGATGAACCTGCCCGAAGGACTGACAGAGCTGTAAGGGACTTTTATAGTTTTTCTAGCTTTTCTAGTTCTTCTAGTTCTTCTAGTCTTTCTAGTTCTTCTATTCCACAAGAATATCAAGCAATAAACACAATCAATAACAATGAAACAAATCTGTATCCTCGGTTCTACTGGTTCGATCGGAACCCAGGCACTCGACGTAATAGAACAGCATAGCGACCGCTACGAGGTGTACTGCCTAACAGCAAACAACCGCTACGAGATGCTGGCTGAGCAGGCACGCAAGTTCCGCCCGGCTGCAGTCGTCATTGCGAACGAAGCGCACTACGAGTCGCTGAAGCTGCTGCTTGCCGACCTTCCCGACATCAAGGTGTATGCCGGAGCGAAGGCTATCGACGAGATTGTAGAGGCGCAGCCTATCGACATGGTGCTTACGGCTATGGTGGGTTTCGCCGGACTCTCGCCAACTATCCACGCCATCAAGGCACGCAAGACGATATGCCTCGCCAACAAGGAGACACTTGTCGTAGCCGGCGACCTCATCTGCCGACTTGCTGCGGAGTATCACGTGAATATCCTGCCCGTAGACAGCGAGCACTCTGCCATCTTCCAGAGTCTTGTAGGCGAAGGCAACAACGAGATAGAGAAGATATTGCTCACCGCTTCGGGCGGTCCGTTCCGCAAGTTCACGCTCGACGAGATGCGTGATGTGAAGGCTGCAGACGCTCTGCGCCACCCGACATGGGAGATGGGAGCGAAGATTACGATAGACTCTGCGTCGATGATGAACAAGGGCTTCGAGGTTATCGAGGCGAAGTGGCTCTTCGGCGTTGAGGCTGACAAGATTCAGGTGCTGGTACACCCACAGTCAATAGTGCACAGTGCGGTACAATTCCGCGATGGCGGCGTTAAGGCACAACTCGGTGTGCCCGATATGCGCCTACCTATCCAGTATGCGTTCTCGTTCCCCGAACGTCTTCCGCTCAACGGCGACCGTCTCGACCTCTTCCGTCAGCCACTCGAGTTCTTCGAGCCCGACATGGAGAAGTTCCGCTGTCTCGCAATGGCATACGAGTCGATACGTCGCGGTGGCAACGTGCCGTGCATCATGAACGCTGCCAACGAAGTGGTGAACGAGGCGTTCCGCCACGACCGCTGCGGATTCCTGCAGATGGCAGACATCATCGAGGCTACGATGCAGCGTGCCACATTCATCGCACAACCTACATACGACGACTATATAGCTTCGGACGCAGAGGCAAGACGCATTGCTGCAAGTATGTTGTAATGTAGAATGTAGAATTTTGAGTTTTGAATTGTCGGCTGTGCTGATGAGGAATTATTCAATATGGAATTCACAACTCTCAATTCAAAATTCATAAATTCAAAATGCGCGAAGCGCACAACTCAAAATTCAAAACTCAAAACTCAAAACTCTTAAATGGAAATATTTCTTATAAAGGCGCTCCAGTTTATGCTGGCTATCTCGCTCCTCGTGCTTCTGCATGAGGGCGGACACTTCTTCTTCTCGAAACTCTTTGGCGTACGCGTCGAGAAGTTCTACCTCTTCTTCAACCCTTGGTTCAGTCTGTTCAAGTTCAAGCCGAAGAAGAGTGATACAACCTACGGCATCGGTTGGCTGCCACTTGGTGGCTACTGCAAGATATCGGGTATGATTGACGAGTCGATGGACACCGAGCAGATGAAGCAGCCTGCTCAGCCATACGAGTTCCGCTCGAAGCCGGCTTGGCAACGACTCCTTATAATGATAGGTGGTGTGCTCGTCAACTTCCTCCTCGCGCTGTTCATCTACGCCATGTGCCTCTTCACATGGGGTGAGGACTACGTCCGTCCGAAGGATATGGCGCAGGGAATGTTGTTCAACAAGGAGGCGAAGGCACTCGGCTTCCAGGATCACGACATACTTGTCGGCACCAATCTCGGAGAATTCAAGGATGCAAAGGCTGATATGTATCGCGGTCTGGCTAACGCCACTGAGGTGTACGTGATACGTGACGGCAAGCAGCTGACCATAAACACTCCCGGCGACCTCGACCTGCTGAGTATGCTGAAGAACGTGCCTATGTTCGTGCAGCCATACGTACCGGCTGTGGTGGACAGCGTGAGTCCGAAGTCGGCAGCAGAGCGCATGGGCTTGCAGAAGTCCGACCGCATCCTCTCGCTTAATGGTAAGCAGATTGACTCGTTCTCTGCCTTCACCTACGAGGCAGGACGCAGCACCGACATGTTCACTTGCGCACAGACACACGCCGACACCGTGAAGGCGCTCGCCGCTGTGCTCACCGTAGAGCGTCAGGTGGAGGGTAAGACCGATACACTCACACTAAAGGGACAGTTCGATGCTGTGTCGGAAGGTGGTTTCTCACCGTTCTCTAAGGGCAAGCCTATGCGCCTCGTGCTCGGCTATATGCCGCAGCAGCCCCAGTATAAGGTGACACACATCGACTATGGCTTCTTCGAGTCGTTCCCTGCAGGTGTTAAGTATGGCTGCAAGGTGCTCTCGGGCTACGTAGGCGACATGAAGTATCTCTTCTCGGCTGAAGGAGCGAAGTCGCTCGGTGGTTTCGGTGCTATCGGCAGTCTGTTCCCGTCGCAGTGGGATTGGCACTCGTTCTGGTTGATGACCGCTTTCCTCAGCATCATCCTCGCCTTTATGAACATCCTGCCTATCCCTGCGCTCGACGGCGGACACGTGCTCTTCCTGCTCTACGAGATGATAGCTCGCCGCAAGCCGTCGGAGAACTTTATGATATACGCCGAGTATATCGGCATCGGCGTTCTGCTGTTGCTCATGGTGATGGCGAACCTCAACGATATATTGCGATTCCTGCATATAATATAAGGTGTAATACATTTCCGTAGCGTGCTGTGGGCTGCTAACCAACCTTAGCCGCTGCGGACAAACAATTAGAAACAAAACAATTTAAAAATAGAAAATTATGAAAGAACCAAAATGGTGGTTGGATACCGAATCACTCCAAGGCAGCGACTTTGCAATGTCTACTGCCTTCTCTGCGCTGATGCGTAAAGTGTTTATCTGGATGGCTCTCGCACTTGTTATCACTGGTGTGACGGCATACGGTGTTGCTACGACTCCGTCGTTGCTGATTGCCATTGTCACCAATAAGGCATTGTTCTGGGGATTGATTATCGCCGAGCTTGCACTCGTGTTTGCTGTCAGCGGTGCCCTCAACCGTCTGTCGCTCGCTACCGCAACGTTGCTGTTCGTGCTCTATTCGGTAGTGAACGGTGCTACGTTGTCTGTCATCTTCCTGGCTTACAGTATGCCGGCTATCATACAGACATTCTTCATTACCGCCGGCACATTTGGCGTTATGGCACTCGTGGGCTACACAACGAAGACCGACCTTACGTCGCTCGGCAAGCTGTTGTTCATGGCTTTGATAGGTCTTGTCATCGCTACTGTTGTCAACATGTTCGTGGGCAGCACAGGCTTCGACTATATCCTGAGCTATGTAGGTGTACTCATCTTCGTCGGACTCACCGCTTACGACACGCAGAAGATCAAGCAGATGTGTATGCAGGCACCCGATGCAGGCGAGCATATGCAGAAACTCGCTCTGCTTGGTGCGTTGAGTCTCTACCTCGACTTCATCAACCTCTTCCTTTATCTGCTCCGTATCTTCGGAAACAATAAGGACTAATAGCGTCTGTACGACTTGGCGCATGTGTGCCTAAGTCAACTTACGATTTATACGTCGGGCGGAGAATTACGTTTTACTTTGATAGCTTTCAAGTAGTTATCGTGCGAAAGTAGACGTAATTCTCCGCTTTTTTGTGCCCATAATTATAGTTGTATTTCTTTTAATTGAACGAAAAAGGGCGTTTGTTGAATAAATTTGTGGGGTTGATAGTTATTGAATAACTTTGCAAATGTAAAAAGGAAGAATAGTTTAAAATTAAAGTAGTAATTGTTAGAGAGTTAATAATTTAGAGAGTTATTTAAAAGTAAGTTAGAGAGTTACACGAATTAAAATTAGAGTTTACACATACATCAAATTACGTTTCATACACACATTAAGCAATGTTATTTAAGCAAAAGACTACAAGTATTAGAGTAATCCACGGCGGTGGAGTCACAAACGAATGAATTTTGTTGTTGATTAATAGTTTTTTCGTGAGAAAAGGTTATAAAAGTACGGGACTATCTTTAGTCCCGTTTTTTTATATGCTCGCCATTTATAACTTCTAAGAGTAATCATAACTCTCAACTCTAAATTCTCAATTCTCAACTGAACGAATTGAAAATTCGTTCTACCTTCCCAGATATTTGTCTGCGAGGTAGTTGCTCAGTGCCTCTTTGTACATATCGCCGATTGGCAGATACGTGTCGGCATCCATCACGATGCGGTTTTTGGTCACCTCCTGCACATGATTCATGTTCACGATGTACGAGCGGTGTATGCGCAGGAAGTTGGACGGCAGACGTTCCTCCATGCGTTTCATGGCGAGGAGCATGATGATGGGGCGTGGCTGGTCGATGATGTGTACCTTCAGATATTCGGACATGCCCTCAATGTAGCGTATGTCGGCAATCTTCACGCGCACCACTTTGTGCTCCGTCTTCAAGAAGATGTTCTCGTCGGTGAGTTCTGGCTCTGGTTCGGTTGGCAGCGAGAGCGGTGTGTTGGCGTGCTCATAGCGTTCCTTTACACGTAAGGCGGCGCGGCGGAAGTCGTCGAGACTGAACGGCTTCAGCAGATAGTCGACAGCATTCACCTTATATCCGTCGATGGCGTACTCGGAATAAGCCGTGGTGAAGACCACAAGCGGTGGAGCCACGAGCGAGCGCACGAAGTCCATGCCGTTCAGGTCGGGCATGTTGATGTCGATGAAGATGGCATCAACACGCTCGCTGTTGATGATGTCGCGTGCTTCGAGAGCACTCTGACACTCGCCAACGAGAGTCAGGAACGGCACTTTTGATACGTAGGCAGCAAGTTGCTGCAGAGCCAGAGGCTCGTCGTCGATGATGAGGGTCTTTATCATAGTTGTCGAAATTATGTGTTCAGTGCAATTTATAGTTGTGTAAATCCTTTCTTGGCGTGGCGTGCGTTTAGCTCTGCATCGGAATGTCGAGCTTCACTTCGTACGTCTTTTCCGCATCGTTGATGCTCAGTGTGTAGTCGTCCTCGTAGAGCAGTTCGAGTCGCTGTCGCACGTTCTGCAGCCCCATGCCTCCCTTCTCGTTCGACTTCTGTGGCTGTGTGGGCTTGCTGTTGCGGCAGCCGAAGAGCAGCCGCTTGTTCTCCACTTCTACGCTTATGTTGATGAACGACTCCTCGCGGTAGCTGATGCCGTGCTTGAAGGCGTTCTCCACGAAGATGATGAGCATCAGCGGCGGCAGCTTCAGCTCGGGCAGTTGCTTGGGCAGGTTCACACTGATGTGCACCTTGTTGCTGTAGCGCAGGCGCATCAGCTGCACGTAGAGGTTGAGAAACTCCACCTCGCGCGATAGCGGTATGAGCTTTTTGCCACCGTCGTACAGTATGTGGCGCATCATCTTCGACAGTTCCACGATGGTAGTCTTGGCTCGTTCGGGGTCGATGTCCACGAGGGCGTGTATGTTGTTCAGCGTGTTCATGAAGAAGTGGGGGTTCACCTGATATTTCAGATACTCCATCTGCTGCTCCAGGTTCTTCTTGTCGATAATCTTCTGACGCTCCAGGTCGCGCTGCGACATGAAGTAGAGCTTCACACCGAGGTTCATACCCATCAGCAGCAGTCCGCCGAAGAACGCTACCAGCTCGCCCGGTCCTAACATCGGCAGGGGGTCGATGGGACGGAACTCCAACGGTTTGCTGTGCATAGGGTTCTGCGGACTGCAATAGCGTCCGTCGCCCAGTCGCACAGCCGCCACCCGTTCGTAGGCGATAGAGTCGGCTTTCCACTCTTCTTCCATGCGTATCTCGTCGATGTGTCTGTGCTTCGGTCGCCCCATGTAGTTGATGAACGTGCCGGCGAGCAGTAAGGCTACCGACAGACACAGGTAGGTTCCGGTCTTGCGCTTGCGTAGCAGGATGGGCAGAAGCAGGAAGTTGTGAATGGCGAACATCACAAGCCATATACTTGTGAACGCCCATGCGTGGAATATCTCGCCCCACGAGAAGGTGATCTTTGGGTTGCCTGCCATGCGTGTGTATATGTTCACCACTGGCGATGCATACAGCAACGCCCACATGAACGTATAAATGGTATGCTCTTTACGAAAATTCATAGGCTTTGGTTTTTATAACTCTCTTTATCTTTAATGTCTCTAATTCGTTTTTCTATATCTCCATTTCGGGATAGTGGGCTTTCAGTGCAGCCAGTTTCTGATGCGTCTTCTCAAGGAAGGTGCGGTGTTCTGCCGAGTCGGGGTTGAACGGGCGGTGGTTCAGCGCTGCCTTTATGGGCTGCCACTCGCTCAAGAATGCTTTTGTTTCGTTGCTGAAGAACGTGTCGGCGAAGCGTTCCCAGATGTAGTCGACGGCTTGCTGCGAGGGGTGCAGCATGTCGGGCGCATAGAAGCGATAGTCGCGAAGCTCGTCGCACACTATCTCGTACGCCGGGAAGTAGACGCAGCCCTCGGTCTGCTCTGCCACCTGCTCTGCAGCCAGCAGCAGCGTAGCCTTCGACACGGCACTGCCGTGGAAGCCGTACTTGGCGTAGCGTATCGGACTCACGGTGAGCACGATGCGCACGTCCGCTCTGCGCTCGCGCAGCATGTTTATGGCTTTCGTTATGTATTCCGCACACTCGTCGACGCTGAGGCTGCGCTCGGTGAAGAGTCGCTGCGGTCGCTTCTGACAGTTGTCCACTATCTCGCCCGTCTCGTTGAGTATGTACACGCGGTTGGTGCCGAGCGTGAACACCGCCGTGCGCGCCACCTCCGCAGTCGTGGCTGCGAGGTAGCGCTCTACGGTGTGCAGTATGCTCGCCGGGTTGTACATCACGCCGTACGGATTGACCGTGGCGCGAAACTTGTCATCAACGAATCTGCTACCGATGTTGTCGGCGAAGCACGAACCCACGAAGAGCATACGCTCGCAGGGGGCAATCGCGAACGGCGACTTGTCGATGGTGACGGGTGTGCGGAATTCCATTATTCTTACTCCTTCTTTCTCTTCACTTCAAATACAACTCCGCCGATGATGGCGAGAGCCAGCAGCAGATAGGCTGCGTAAGCTGCGGTCTCGGTGTTCTTCACCGATGCCGGCTTGAACGTGAGCACCACGTTGTGCTTGCCCGGCTTCACGTTGATGGCGCGCAGCACGTAGTTGACGCGACCCACCTCTACGTCCTTGCCGTCGACCGTAGCAGTCCAGCCCGGGTAGTAGATCTCCGAGAACACAACCACGCCGCCCTTCGGCGACTGCACGGTGTATTGTAGTTCGTTCGGCTCGTACTTGTCGAGACGCACGAACGCTGTGCCCTCCTGCTTTACGGCTTCGCCTAAGGCTGCCTTGAACTTGCTGTCGGCTACAGCCTCGTGGTGCAGGTCGAGCTGCTTGATGGCATCGAGCTCCTGGTTGGCGTTGTCTACATACTGGAGGCGGTCGACGAACCACGCGTTGCCGTAAGCGTACGGGTTCTGCAAGGGCACGGTCTGTCCGCCCTGCAGCGGCATGATGATATACTTGGTGTTGAGCATGTTGAGCACCGGATAAACCGAGTCGCCCGGCACGCTCGTCATATCGCCCTGCGCCTTGGCGATTGCAGACATCGCCTGCTGCATCTCGGGTGCGATATACGCGTCGATAAGCTCCTGGTAGCGGCGCAGCTTGGCTGCATGGTAACCACCAATCGACTTATGGTAGTATGATGTCTCGTTCTCGTTGAACGTGTTCGACGCGAGGTTCAGCACGCGATAGTCGAGCGATGTGTCCTGCAGAATCTGGCGGTCGGTGGCTGTCTCCTGCTGCGGAGTCTCGCGCACGCTGCGCTCCACGAACATTCCGTCGTTGAGGTAGCGCTTGTTCACCTGCCACATATCCACGAGGCAGAGCGCGAAGAGGAGAGCCACGGCGTACTTCGGCTGCAGCTTCTTCATCAGGGCGAGCACGAGGATGACGGTTCCGGCGAGTATCACGAAGAACGAACGCCAGCAGTCGGCGGTGAATATAGAGATGCGTATCTCGCGCAGGTTGCTGATGAGCGGAGTGAGATACTCGCTCGGTATAGAGGCGAGAGCACGCAGCTCGGCGTTAGACACGAAGTCGGGGAAGAACACCGTAGGCATGATGGCGAACGCCACGCACATACCGGCTGTGAGCACGAAGCTGAGCGCGAGCCACGAGCGGTTCTTCACCTCGCGGCACACCAGTCGGTGCGAAGCCGGACCGACGAGCAGTGGGGTGGTGCCCTTGAGGAAGTTCTCGGTCTCGAGCACCTTCTTCAGAGCCAGCATAGCAAGCAGCGGAATGGTGAACTCGGCGATGACAAGTATCGACGCCACGGTGCGGAACTTCGCGTACATCGGCACATAGTCGAGGAAGAGGTCGGTGAACCACATGAAGTTTCTGCCCCACGAGAGCAGCACGGAGAGCACCGTAGCCGCTAACAATGCCCACTTCATCGGGCCTTTCACTATGAACAGACCCAGCACGAAGAGCAGCATCACGAACGCTCCGACGTACACCGGACCGCTTGTGCCCGGCTGGTTGCCCCAGTACTGACCCAATTGCTGATATATCTGATAGAACTCGGGGTTCGCCTTCTCCATCGCCTTCTCGTTCTGAGCCAGCGGCACCGAAGCACCACCCTTGGTGTTAGGCACGAGCAGGGTCCAAGTCTCGTCGACACCGTAGCTCCACTGCGTGATGTAGTCGCGGTCCAAGCCGCTCGAAGTCTGGTTGGCAGCGTTCTTCTTCACCAGCTCGCTCTTGCCGCGCATCGACTCCTGCGTGTACTGCCATGTGTGGTAGAGGTTGGAGAGGTTGATCACCACGCCCAATACAGCCGCCACGGCGCACACCGCCGTAGCCTTGGCGAAGCGTGCCATCTGCTTCTGGCGCAGAGCCTCTACGAGGTAGGCGATGACCATGAACAGCACGATGAACAGATAGTAGTAGGTCATCTGCACGTGGTTAGCCTGAATCTCGAGCGCCGTGAACAGACCCGTGAGCACGAAGCCCCACACGTACTTGCCACGATAGGCGAGCACGATGCCCGCAATCATCGGCGGCAGATAAGCCAGCGCAATCACCTTCCAGATGTGTCCGGCGGCGATGATGATGAAGAAGTAGCTACTGAAAGCCCACAGAATGGAACCTAACGCTGCCAGCTCGCGACGGAAGTCGAACGCACGCAGCAGGATGTAGAAGCCCAGAAGATAGGCGAACACGTACCACACGTTCTCCGGAAGCCACAGGTGGTAGAACTTGCCCACGCCGTTCAGCACCTCCTGCGAGTGGTACGACGGAGCCATCTGATACGTAGGCATACCGCCGAACAAGGCGTTCGTCCAGCGCGGCATGTCGCCCGTGCGCTGGTAATACTCAGTAAGCTCCTCGCCCGCACCGCGTCCGGCTGACGAGTCGTGACGATAGAGGATGCGCCCCTCCGTGTCTGCCGGGAAGAAGTAGGCAAACGCGATGACCGCAAACAACAACACTACCAGCAAGTCTGGCAGAAAGCGTTTCAAAGTCTTCATTGATATTCTTGTTTTGTTTGATTATACATTAATATATATACATGTTTGCAAAGTTACAGAAATAATTCAAAATACGCAGTAATCTAAGTGTTTTTCTTAACTTGCATGGTGCGCATCGACCGACGCAGACGTCCGCATCGACCGACGCAGATGTCCGCATCGACCGGCGCAGATGTCCGCATCGACCGACGCAGATGTCCAAAGCTGCACTTTCGCAATGTAAAATATGTCATTAAAAACGCTCCGAGTGTCATTCTGTCAGACCGTCGGCTCTGCTTTTTGTCAGCAAAAGACAAGATATTTAGCTTTTGGCACACCATTTGTATATCAGTAAGCGAAAACATCAACCAATTAAAGTAAAAAATAAAAAAAAACGAAATATTATGGGAAAGATTATTGGAATCGACTTAGGTACTACAAACTCTTGTGTTGCCGTATTTGAAGGCAACGAACCGGTAGTAATCGCCAACAGCGAAGGCAAGCGCACAACTCCTTCAGTCGTTGGCTTCGTAAAGGACGGCGAGCGTAAGGTAGGCGACCCTGCAAAGCGTCAGGCTATCACCAACCCGAAGAACACCGTATATTCAATCAAGCGCTTCATGGGCGAGACCTATGAGCAGTGCTCAAAGGAGGTTACACGCGTACCGTTCAGCGTTGTGAACGAAGGCGGCTATCCGCGCGTTGACATCGACGGACGTAAGTACACGCCGCAGGAAATCTCGGCAATGGTGCTTCAGAAGATGAAGAAGACCGCTGAGGACTATCTCGGTCAGGAGGTTACGGATGCCGTAATCACCGTTCCGGCATACTTCTCCGACTCACAGCGCCAGGCTACAAAGGAAGCTGGTCAGATCGCAGGTCTCAACGTTCGCCGTATCGTGAACGAGCCGACAGCAGCCGCACTCGCTTACGGCGTAGACAAGGCTAACAAGGACATGAAGATCGCAGTGTTCGACCTCGGTGGCGGTACATTCGATATCTCTATCCTCGAGTTCGGCGGCGGCGTGTTCGAGGTGCTCTCTACAAACGGCGATACACACCTCGGCGGCGACGACTTCGACCAGGTAATCATCGACTGGCTCGTACAGGGCTTCAAGGCTGACGAAGGCATCGACCTCTCTAAGGACCCGATGGCTATGCAGCGTCTCAAGGAGGCTGCAGAGAAGGCAAAGATAGAGCTCTCAAGCACTACTTCTACCGAAATCAACCTGCCGTATATCTCAGCCGAGGGTGGCGTGCCAAAGCACTTGGTTAAGACGCTGACACGCTCACAGTTCGAGCAGCTCGCACACAACCTCATCCAGGCTTGCCTCGTACCTTGCCAGAACGCAATGCGCGACGCAAAGCTCCAGACATCAGACATCGACGAGGTGATCCTCGTGGGCGGTTCAAGCCGTATACCGGCCGTTCAGACACTCGTTAAGAACTACTTCGGCAAGGAGCCTTCAAAGGGCGTTAACCCCGACGAGGTGGTAGCCGTAGGTGCTTCTATCCAGGGCGCTATCCTCAACAAGGAGAGCGGCGTAGGCGACATCGTTCTGCTCGACGTAACTCCGCTTACACTCGGTATCGAGACCATGGGCGGCGTGATGACAAAGCTTATCGACGCCAACACCACAATCCCGGCTAAGAAGAGCGAGACATTCTCTACAGCCGTCGACAACCAGACAGCCGTGACCATCCACGTGCTCCAGGGCGAGCGTCCGATGGCTGCACAGAACAAGTCAATCGGCCAGTTCAACCTTGAAGGCATCGCACCGGCACGCCGTGGCGTTCCGCAGATTGAGGTGACATTCGACATTGACGCCAACGGTATCCTCAACGTATCTGCAAAGGACAAGGCAACAGGCAAGGAGCAGGCAATCCGCATCGAGGCTTCTTCAGGTCTGAGCAAGGAGGAAATCGAGCGCATGAAGGCTGAGGCAGAGCAGAACGCAGCTTCTGACAAGGCAGAGCGCGAGAAGATCGACAAGCTCAACCAGGCTGACTCGATGATCTTCACCACCGAGAACTTCCTCAAGGACAACGGCGACAAGATTCCTGCCGACCAGAAGCCGGGCATCGAGCAGGCTCTCCAGCAGCTCAAGGACGCTCACAAGGCTGCCGACGTAGCTGCCATTGACACCGCTATCGCCAACCTCAACACCGTCATGCAGGCTGCTTCTGCACAGATGTACCAGGGCGGCGCACAGCCGGGCGCAGGTGCTCAGGCAGGTGCACAGCCGGGCGCAGACAATGGTGCAAAGGCTGATGACAACATCCAGGACGCAGACTTCGAGGAGGTTAAGTAAGCTTGACTTTTAAGAACAGACTTTCTGAATAAGAATAAATAATAAGGCGTACAACTGAAATCTTATGGATATCGGTTGTACGCCTTTTTTTGTTCACGAATTTATGTATCTTGGTCAGCATTCGTCAATCTCGATTAGCATTTCCGTGAAGTTGGAGATGACTGGAAGATATTTTGTTGTGGCTGGAAGATATTTGATTGTGGCTGGAAGATAGGCTGGGAGATATCCCGTTTTGAAGTTTATCTTCCAGTCTTTATTGTGTTAGAAATCAGAGAGTTGTGCCGATTCTGGGAGATATGGCAGATTTTTTCGCGTGCAGAGTCATTGTGTGTGTAGTAGTGTATGCTTCCGTTTGGTGTTTTATCTGTGTTCCTAACGATATTCTTGGCGTATGATAATGCGCAGATGAGAAGATTTTAGCTTTTACCCGATTTCGATAAGATGATGAATGATGTTGAAAACGAGGTCGAGGAGCAGCAAGCCGAGGACGGATCAGTAAATCGTGTTCCAGAATTAAAGCAGTTGAGTGAGGACATTGACAAGGCAACCAACACCTTCATCAATGCCACACTTGAACTGGAATCTGCCATTCAGCAGTATCAGCGTGCGGAAGCCCAATTAGGCGGTGCTGTGACTACTACCGGCAAAAAGGTAGATACCATTAATCAGCACATAGACAAAGTTATGGAGAATGCTCCCACTAAATTAAAGGTGCCTGTAAATGTCAATGATGCTGACTGGCAGAAGATTCAAGAACTGTTTGTACACAGCATATCACAACCTTTGGCACGTAGAACGGGCTTTCCGTATAGCCAAATCAAAGATAGAGATACGCCCCATGTTTCACTTTACACGCAAACGTATTGAAGCTCATATATGTATCTGCTTTGTGGCTTTGAAAGTATACAAGGAACTGGAGCGCATGCTGAAAGTCTCAGAGATTAAGATGAGCGTGGACAAGGTGCTTGCATTGGCAAAAGACAATCACGACAATACAAATTAAGCTACCTCTGAACAAGGAGGTTTACACCCAAACAATGCTGATGGCAAGACATCAGAAAATAGCTAAACTCTTTGACGAAGATTTTTGGGTGACACGATGACGAAGTCAGGTGACCTTCTTAGCTTTATCACTTTCAGCAAGTAACATTCCTATGTTTAGAAAAGCACGGAAATTAAATAGACCTAATTGTGTTATTTTGGTCGCGAAAGTTTTTTCGTAACCAAACTGTAACTTCAAGTTTCTCAGCTTGTTACCCTTACATAAAAAGTATCCGTTATGCTTTAACTCCTCTTCGTTTGAAGCAAGATAATTCTCAATAGTTCGTGTATCTACCTCATAGAAATCTGCAACCATTTGCTTCGTAAGGTAGTAGGAGCCCTCGAACAAGAAAGCTTCTATATCCAACGCCTTTTGTATGCTGGCAATAGCCATATTGTTATTTAGTACATTTTGGCGTTCTATAGCTGATGTCGTTAAATCGTGAGTCATATTACTATATGTTCAATGTTATTATTCCTCATCCTCTCCTTCCTGATCTGAACGGAATTCAAAGACAAGTTCTGATGCTGGAATGTTACATTCTTCGAACATTCCATGCAGTATATTGATCTTAGTGGCAGTGCTGTTGTCAGTCCATACGTACATACCTGGTGCAAGTTCGCGTCTCCACTCTTCAGGAGTCGCTGAGAAGCTGCACTTTTCATTTGCACAAAGCCATTCTATAGTTGAACGTTTTTCTATAAGAATGTGTCCACATACCTGAATGAGCATTTCCTTCCATGTATTTACCGTGTATCTAACCCCATGGAGCATATACGCTTGAAGCTTCTTGCCTGTGAACTCATAATCCTCATCGTCAAGTGATGCAGATTCCGCCTCACGGCTTAACGGTTCAAATGATGTTGTAGGCATAGGCCAAAGCCGCATAAACACATTCTGCAGTTCTTTCTGACGTGCTTTCAATTCTGTTTCGGTCCATTGTTCGCACGATTTCACAGAGTTGTTCAGGCGGAATGCACTATCCTTGAACCCCTTCTCCATGTCTCTTTTCTCAATAAAGGTAAGGTTGCTGTATTGAGAATTATATCCAGTGAGCGTGAGATTTGCCATTGTGTGCAGATATTGCTCATGAATTCTTTCCCAATCATCGCCCAATGCGGTTTTCCACTTGTCAGACAATGTTTGTGGCATGATATGCTCAATCGTGATATTCTTCTCGGTCAGTTCCTTCACCACATCATGACGTTCGTTATTGTCTTGGTTCTCCATGCGCTCGAGTATAAACATACGGGCATTGACAGGCATCTTATATACTTGGCGTGTCTTGAAATCACTCTTCACTTCCTCATCTGATGGAAACACCGAAGAACGCCCCTTCTTTAGCAGAACGTATTTCAGTACGTCAATATATGAAGGTGAAGTCTCGTCACTCGACCTGTTGACGTGATTCAACACATCTCTGTGAAGTGTGGCAAAAACCTTATTCAAAGCATTCGATGGAAGATTGCAAATGATTCTGCGAGCCCAGTAGGCTTCTATGACATCAGGAACTTGGTAGATTTCTGTTTCTGCTAATCCTACTTTAGTCGCATAGTCGAAGAATGCCATAAAGAAAGGATAAGCAATAGTAGAATCCAACGTCCGAAGCTGATTCAACTTTCTATTTAGCTTGGCTGTACCTACTTCTGCATTGTCAACTTGGCTGTAAATCTTAGCATAGTGATGCATGTCTTCCAAGAGTGTTGCCCTATCAATGTCTGCAGTCTCTGCATACTCTTTGAATATAAAGTAGATTTTATCAATACGACCTATCTTCCCTTGCTTCATGGTCAGGTAATCGCGTACAAAAGAAGACGGATCATACTTCGTGTACTCTTCAATAGGATTCCAATATCGAGTATACAAGTCATCCTGAGCTTCTGGATCTAACGACATCAGCAAGTAATTACGTATCTTGTCTGCCTCACTCAAATCAAGACCTGTAGAGTTCAGACTCTCGAATATTAACTGCGGGTCATCATCTTCATCAAGACGAATATTGATGACCTCCAGCTTCTTGATGCTGTCAAACAGTTCTTCAATGGTTAGTCCGCAGTGGATAATCTTATCATAGAAGAAGTCGTAGTTGCGGGTAACATTCGACTCCTTGATGTATTGTTCTTTTGGTTTATACAACAAAGCATCAAAAGCCTGCATATCCTTTTTGATTGGTTTCAGTTTTACCTTCCGCTCATTGTCCTGGAACTCATCAACGAGATAACACCTGAAGATTTTCGATACTAGTCTTGCATCATTCGCCATTATCAGCCCTTCTTTATGGGCATTGACCATGGCAATGAGTATCAAAGAAACAGTAGTGATTCTTTGCTGCCCATCAATAATGAATCTATCCTCCGTACCTGACTGGATGCTTGAAACGATACTGCCAAAGAAGTGACTCTTATGGTTACTCCCATGCAGTTTCATCAAATCTTGGAACAACTGTTCGCAGTTTTCCTCTTTCCAATCATAGTTACGCTGATAAAGGGGTATGATAAATCGCTTGTCTGCCCCATCAAAGAACTTTATAAGTGGTTGAGCGTCACCTTTCATATATTAAACTAAAATCATTTGTTCAACTTCTTTTTTTGCATTCTCAAGGATAGATTCTCCTTCTTCTTGCAGTTGTTTTGCTTGCTGGCGCATTGCATAGATGTGGTTCGCAATCTCCTTTTGTTTGACAATAGGTGGAAGAGGAATGGGCATACTTCGATATTCTTGTGCATTAATATTTGCTTGTACCGCAGGTCTTTGAATTGTATCAACCCAGTACTTATAAATATTACTATTGCAATAATAAAACAAATAATCCGCATCTATTATATTTTCATTAAGAAAATATCTTATTAAATAGCCTGCAAATATTGCTTGTTCTTCCAAAAACTTGTGAATATAGCAACGTCCAACGGACCCACTTCTAGCAAAAAGAATATCATTTGGTTTCAACAAATAATCATTTTCGATGTTAGATGCAGTTTTCTTGTCTGTCTGTTTTAGGTTTCCATATTCATCTATATCTGTGATTCTTATATACCTTATATCCCCTTTTTTATACTCGACTGCACTTTCATTCGCCCCGTATTGTCCATTATTAAACGTAACATCACGAAGGGTCACCCATGTATATATACCTTTTAGGCTTTTGATAAAAGAATAATTCTTGTTGAATTTTGGATCAAGTCTATCTTCCAAATCACCTCGGTTCACCTTGAATATTCTATTCTTCAAATCTGTCTTGATTTCCGGAAGAGTTATCCCAAGTTCATTGAGAATATATGCGTCAACGTTATCCAGAAGCTGTTTTGCTTCGGATTCCTTTTGCTTTTTCTGCAAATATGCAGACTTGATAACATCAACTATTACTTGTTGTCTCTCTATGTTGGGTAGAGGTATTTCAAGAGATTGATATTCTTCTGAATTAATATTGGGTTGGCCACTTGGACGCTGGATTGCATTAACCCACTCTTTGTAAGCGTTTAGTTGTGTGTAAGTGAATATGTATTCTGGAAGCGCCTTATCCGTATTAATGATAAAACGAATGAGATAACCTGCGAAAAAGCAATCATAAAGAGCAGGCTTATGAATGTATGCCTTTCCTACAGTAGCTCCACTTCTTGCGATTAAAATGTCATTCTCACAAAGAATGTATTTATTTTCAATGATTTTAGCTGTTGCACCCAATTCATCATGAGAAATCAATCCATTCTCGTCAATATCTGTAATTCTTATAAAACGAGGCTCTTTTATTGAACTTCTTGGGACTCCTGGCTCACTTGCTCCATACTGTGGTTTACATACAAGTACATCCTTCAATTTTACCTTGGGATACAATGAGTTCTGAACTTTACGATTATATAAAGCCATCTTTGGATCAAGACGTCCTTCAATCTCCGACCGTTGAACGATGAAGACTTTGTTGTTATCAATATGTTGAGAAACTTGATAATTCATTATACTATAGTATCTAAATATGCAACAATATTCTTTTTTACTTCAGAAAGAAGTGTTGTACTTTTTGAATTACTCTTATATAAATAATGACGTATGTTTCTAATATCAGAACTTGTTCCAGAATCTATATCACTCTTTACAATTATACAATTCTTTCTCAATGCATGAGCTCTTCCAAGCTCATATAACACATTTGGATTGCTATAAGTGATGTCTGCAATAAAAATATCACAATTTTCAATTTCATCCATAATGTTATCTATCATATCTTCTGATAATCCCGAATCATTCATTATAGGGAACATATGAATAGGTCTTCCCGTATCATTTGTAATGGACTCAAAACATCTTTTATATATCTCTCTGTAATCATTCATCAAAACCTCATCTGGTTCATTTCCGTTTTGCTTTTTAAAATACGGCATTGCAATAAAAACTTTCAAATCCGAATTTATCATTGTATCGAACATTGTCCAAAGAGTCTTGGATGAAATACCTTCCTTATTCTCAAGATGATGTGAATGAATCCATTTTTTAAAGTGGCCATACAATTTATGATTTGCTACTCTAGCCTTTATTAGAGTGTATACGCAGGAACGGGTAAAGTCGGGGGACTCATATAAGAAATATTCATCATTAATATATGAAATTGAAGATGTAATAGCATCTATATTGGGATTTTCAAATTCTCTACAGATATCGTAGCTTAGAGAATAAACACATCCATCAAAAATATTGTTGACAATATGCAGATTTCTTTGTGCTAGTTCTTCTGCACATTTTCCAATTGCTTCGATAACGGTATCCGTTTCTATTGAAAGTAATTCTTTTTTTTCACTCTTAGTAAAATGATCAGCCTTAAAAATCGCTTTCAGATTTTCTTCTGTGGTCAATGCCTTTGCCTTGGAATTGATCAAATAGAAATATGCAGATTCAAATTTGTTCGCATCGTTGGATTTGTTCTGGATGATCAGACTGAAAGGAACTATCTGATTACATATTTCGCTGTCGTATATTCCTGTTTCGTCTTTAATTTTATCTACAACGGATAAACGATGATTGCCATCAATGCGATTAAAAATTGTCTCATTGATGGAGTCTGGAATTTCAATTGTAACAACTTTTGTTTTTGGCTCTTCACCCAAAGGCAAACTTTTAAATTTGAATTTTGCCTTTTTAATCTTAATACCATTATTCAAAGAAACACTACTCGTGTTTTCTTCTTCTTTAATAATTCGAATAGCGTCAGGATTATCCAATTGCCAACCTAGAATTAATTCAGGATAGAACACATATGATGAATTTGAGATGTAATCTTTGATTGCATCTATTCTGTCTGGGTCTTTGTCTCTTTGATAACTAGTAGAGGCAGATAACCTTGCTAAAGTTTTTAATGTAGCGTAACCTCGAAAGATTGTTACGCCACGAAATACATCCTCAATAATACCTGTTAGTTTCATATTCTATCCAAACTAATAATGAACTTTTTTAATTCTTCACCAATAATATCCAACTCATTAACCGCAGTTTTCTTGCCTGTTGCATCATAGCCTATCTCTTCTGCTATTGCCATGAAGATAGGATAATCAGGGAGTTCTTTCTGTTTTCGTACAAGATAGCTATCTGTAAGCTTTGACTTCAAATCGTCTATCCTAGCAGCATACTCTGCCAATAACTCAGCGTTCCATTCTTTATAAGCTTGAGTTTGCTTTATTGCAGTTGCTGACTTTAAATCGTGCGACTTCAGCGAATCAACCTTTTCTTTCTGCTTCTGCCTAATTTCCCTGTCCCAGAGGCCTCTTTTCGCAATGTAGTCAGCATCTTTCAGAAGCTTCGCCTCAATTGATTTCTTCTTGCTTTCAAGTTCTTCCGTATGATCTTTCGGCCATTTCTTTAGGAATAAAACAGAACTTTTTACTCCTGCTCCATTTGCAGCAAAAGCAGTTTGTGGCATACTCACAACAGCGACGATACGGAACCAGTCTTCCAATTGAGTACGCACATACTGCATACTGCTATTTGTGAGAATTCCATCAGGCAATACAATGGCAAGCATTCCTCCTTCTTTTAGGAACAAATAATCCTGCTCAATGAAAAGAACCTCACTTTGTTGTCCATCACGGGTATTATCACCAGCCTTAGCTTTAACCGCAAGCCAATCTTCTTCCTTTTTGCCTAACTGATAGGTTTTAAGGTATGCCTGTTCTGTCTGCCGAATGTTACTTCCGAAAGGTGGATTAGTAATGATGAAATCAAATGTTCCATACTCGAAGCCTTTATTGCCTGTGCGCTCTTTGATTGCGGCATCAGAGACTAGTCCATCAGATGTTATGACATTTGTATGACCATCATCATGAATAATCATATTCATCTTGGCTGCACGTGAAATCTGCTCATTGATTTCTATTCCATAAAGGTTCTTTTCGGCAAAGTCATGCCAATATGGGAACCACTTGGCATATTGTTTTGCATCATTTTTGTAATTCGGATAATAATCAGTGGCTTCGTTTCGTACTTTATTGAGAGCATAGAGCAAGAATCCGCCACTACCACATGATGTATCCAATACTTTTGAATCATGCGTAATAGGAAGCACGTCAACAATAAATTTAACGATTTCACGAGGTGTAAAGTATTGCCCGAAATTTCCGCGGAAGAATGAACCCATAAAAGTTTCAAACGCACGGCCCTTACTATCAAGATCTGTTTCCCCAAGGTTTACACTTTCAAGATAGCTCACAACGGTCCTAATTTTCTCAGGAGTTAATCGAATGTTGTCACGGAACACTTCTGCATCACGCTTTCGTCCTTCTTCATAAAGAGCTTTTACCCTGTTGTACAGATTGTCATTTTCTTTAAGCCTGCGTTTGTGCTCGTCCTTTTCTTCTTTCTTTGATATTGTTATGATTTGGAAATCGTATGGTTCACCCATCTTTCTTGGCTTGCGTTCATCCCAGATTTTGCAAAATATGAGCTTATCAAGTTCATCAAAAGCTTCAGATGGATTCAACTGGCCTCCAGCCCATAATGCTTCATGAGCTTGTTTAAATCGACGAGTCAAATCAGCTTGATCAATAACAGACAAATCAAAGAAACGCTGCTTCCCGTCTTCTTTCGGAAGATGTTCTGAACCATAAACATACTTGTAGTTAGCTATTTCTTGAACACCATATTGTGGTATATCAGGAAGCTGATTACGTGTATTTTGAGTCTTGTCAACTTCAAAATACTCATTCTTAATGCCAGAGGTTACCCAAACATATTTCACCTCACCAGGCAAAGCAAATGCATAACTATATGCTTGATTGATGGCTTGTTGAAACTCTGCCTCACTAACTTCCTGTTTTTTACATTCAACAAGAATTAAAGGCCTGAGGCACAATTCATCACCATAGACAACAATATCCGCCTCCTTAACTTCGCTTCCCATCGTTACGGGCACAAACAAGCGAATAAGATACACTGGATAATTATAGTCAAGTATCAACTGAAGAAAAGTTAATGCTTGGACTTTTTCTTCTGGGTTATTATAGTTTCGCTCTTTGCCTTGGTAGCAATATTTTATTCGAGACTTATCTTCATTAAAAGAAATAAGTCCTTTTTCAATTCCAATCTGTATATAATCTTTCATCTTGACTGTTGCTATAAATATTACTCAATCACACTCTTCTTCCAACTCTTTGCCTTCTCCGTTAGTCGGTACATCTGTTTTGGATGATTAGGCTGTTCTGGATATTTCCGTTCAATACTGCCATCTGCCAGTGCAGGAGCGATATAACTATCATGCATTGTTTTACGTCTGACTATTGAACATAGTTTCATCATCTCAGAAATATCAAGGTAATCATCGTTCATTACTGTCACTAATTTTTCTACTTGGGCGGTCAAATTCCTTTTTTTTGTCCATTCTGCCATCAATGTAGCCTTTGGAATGAAAGCATCAATATTGAACGATGAGATGGCACAATCTTTTGTTTCCAGCTCATTGCAGATACAATCAAGTATTCCATATATCGTAAATATTATCAGCTCTTCATTTTGGTATTTACTATGGCAATAAACTGCAACCAGACGGTTGAGATCTGCTGTTGACCATAAAGAAGTTTATTATGGAGTATGCATAACCTTTCATAGTTAGAATATTGATTTAATGTATCCAATAAGTTCTTTATTGTTGCAACAGGGAACTTCAAGAGATCTGCCTCCATTGAATCCATGTTTGGATAATTCTTGCTCAGAAAGCATTGTGCCTTCGTATTCCTCAAGAAGTTCAAGTTTGTAAGTAATATCATTTGGTGGCGTTTCAACCCAGAATTCTTGGTCTTCACGTTTGCAATTCTCTGCAGTTACAACCATCTTGAAGCGTATACAACGCTCATCTGACATAAAAAGATATACAACGTCTCCGATAGAAAAACGTGCTCTTCCCATTCTCCAGCTAATGAATCCAAGACTATGGATTGCATCAGCATGTCTACATCTTTTTCTATTGGCAAAGGCAAGCCAAGTGCGATTATTTGACATAATTAACGTGGATATGATGAAATGTATGTAACTGACATTTTTAATTATCAAGGACAAAGATAATCATTTTTTCTAAGCCTCCATAATTATTATTGCTGATTCTTTATTTTTTAGCTGTAATTTGAATTTATGTGTAATTTATAAAGCATAACGCACCTATCCTTAGTTAAATACAGATTTTACATACATTCCCCCAGAACAATTTAAAGGGTTAAACGTTTTAAAAACGCCTTAAGAATACGATAATAAATACGTAGAAACTTATAGGTTACATAAAGAAATGCGGACATCAACAAAACCCACAAAATCAAAGTGAAAATTTGAAACATAAAATAATACATGCTGCAAAGTTAATAATTTTGTGGCGAATAAGTAACAAAATTTTTATTATTTGTGTTAGCATTACCAGAGGAAGAACCAGGGATCATACCAAGAAGTATTTTTGCATAGACTTTAACCTCGTTGTGGTTTGATGTAGGAATCAAAAGACATACAACTTTTGTGGCTAATCTTGTCCGTATATTATAAATTTGTGCTAACTTTGATGGAAAATACAAATGTTGATGAAGAAATAATATTGTTTTATATGAAGTTGCGTTATAATGGTGCAACTCTTTTAATATTATGAATGATATGGATACATACCACTTGTCGCGATTTCTTACAGCTCAGGATTCTTACTCACAATATAAGACGGCTCTTGAGGAGATTCAAAACGGGCGAAAAAGGAGCCATTGGATGTGGTTCGTTTTTCCTCAATTGAAGGGGCTGGGGCACAGTTATAATGCTGACTATTATGGTATTGCAGGTGCTGATGAGGCTCGTGCTTATTGGCTGCACCCCGTGCTCGGAGACAGATTGCGAGAGATAACGGAGGCTCTGCTTCTGTTGGACGGTTTGTCGGCAAGACAAATCTTTGGAGAAGTAGACGCAATGAAACTTAGGTCGTCGATGACTTTGTTTTGGGCAGCTACGGGCGAAGGGCTGTTCCGTAAGGTTCTTGATAAGTATTACGAAGGGAAAATGTGTGACAGTACTTTAGAAATGCTTAGATGATGCAACGTAGCTAACTACCGATATGATAACAAGATGCTATCTCGAAATAACTAATGTGTGTAACCTCAGCTGTGTGTTCTGCCCGAAGACCGAGAGGGCGAAGCATACGCTGACGTTGGACGAATTCGACGCTTTGACCTCGCAACTTGAGGGCGAGGTGAAGTTTCTGTATTTCCATCTGATGGGCGAACCGTTCATCCATCCGCTGCTGCCGCAGTTTGTGCTGATGGCTCGCCACAAGGGTTTCGTGCCCGTTATCACCACCAACGGCACTCTGCTCTCGCGACGTGCAGACCTTCTGGATGCTCTGCCTCATAAGATTCAGATTTCGCTCCACTCGCACGAGGGCAACGCTAAGGAGAACCTTGCCGAGTACGTGGACGAGGTGATGGCGTTCTCGTTAGAGGCTGCGCGCCGCGGCTGCATCGTCGTGCTGCGCCTATGGAACGAGGGCGGACACAACCGGCAGAACGACGATATCCTCAATCTGCTTGCGCTTCATGTGCCGCGCCCGTGGACGGAGCGTCACGACGGCTGGCGACTTGCCGACAATCTGTACATCGAGAACGATAACATGTTCGAGTGGCCCGATCTTCAGCACGCCACTTACGACGAGCAGGAGGTGTTCTGCTACGCCTTGCGCAATCAGATTGGTGTGCTCGTCGACGGCACTGTTGTGCCGTGCTGTCTCGACCATAACGGCGACATCGCGCTTGGCAATCTGTTCCGTCAGAGCCTTGCCGACATTCTTGCCTCGCCACGAGCACGTGCTCTGTACGACGGCTTCACAAGCCACAACGCTGTTGAACCGCTCTGCCAGCGCTGCGGCTATTCGGCTGTGTCGAAGAGGTTCCGCAAGTAGAAGTGCTATTATGATTTGTTATCAGTAGGTTGCGTGGAGGAACGCCGTACTCTCCTATAGGTTGCGTGGGTATGGCAAAATGCCGTACTCTCCTACAGGTTGCGTGGGTATGGCAAGATGCCATACCCTCCTACAGTACAAACAGTTTATCTTCTACTGCTTATTGTTGTCGATTTGCCTTTCTTCGCCTTTGCATCGAGTCTGTATCTGAAGCTCAGGTTCAGATAGTGGTGAATATAGTTTGTGGCGTATTCCTGACGTTGGAAGGCTGAGTATTCGCTTTCGTACCAGATGTCCTTGTTGAAGATGTCGTCGGCAAACAGGCGCAGCATACACTTGTTCTTGCAGAAGCTCCAGCTGACAGATGCCATCGACTTGAGTTTGTGTCCGTTCATCGCCGATGTGGCATAGCCCGAACAGTAGTCGTCAGACAGCTGCACGAACACCTCGAACGGAGCGAGATGCAGGTTGGCGCTTATGCCCACGCTGTTGAACAGCGGCGTGGTGTTGTACGAAGCGTCGTCGTAGCGGTAGCGGTTGCTCTCCAGGCGGTCGAAGAGCGTGAGCTGCAACTTCTCGGTCTCGTACGAGAACTCGAAGTCGTTGTTTATGCCCAGTCGCTTCTGCTTGTTCAGTTCGGGCTGAGCGTCGGCAGCGTTGTTGTCGACGATGGTGAGGAAGCCGTACGACTTTTCTGTCTCCAGCGCGAACTTGTTCATCAGTCGGAAGTAGAAGCCGATGCCCTGGTCGTAGTTGAGACCGAACTGCCACATATCGCCGCCCTTCACGTTCATCGGTTTCGACGTGTAGACGCCGGTAGCCGAGTTGTAGCTGTAGAGCGTAGCTTGGGGGTTGATGTCCTTGTTGTACGAAGCGGTCAAGCCCAGCACAATCTGCTTGCGCAGCCACATGCGGTGGTAGTTGTACGTAGTGGTGTGACTGTGCGAGTTGCGCAGCAGCGGGTTGCCCATGTATATATGCAGCGGGTCGATGGTGTTGCGGTAGCCGAGCGTGCTCACGAGGTCGGGTACGGTGGTGTTGTATGCGAAGGCGATGTCCATGTTGCGCACGCGGCTCATCTTCCACTTCAGGAAGATAGACGGCTCGTACGTGTTGCTTGTGCGCACGGCTGTGGTGTCGAGCGGTCCGTAGTGGTAGTCGGCCTTTTCGCGACAGTAGTTCCAGCTGAACTTCGGCATTATCATCAGTGCCTTCACCGGCGTGATGGTCGACTTCACGGTCAGCTCGTTCGTCCATTTGTGCGTCAGTCTGCGCGTGGTGTTCGCAGGGTCAGCCGTTGTAGGCGTGCCGCCCACCACGTTCTGCTCGTCGGTGTCGCTGAAGAAGTTGCGTGCGATGCGTGTGCGGCTTAATCTCACGTTGTCGAATATGTTGAAGTAAACCTTCTTGCCGAGCCAGTAGTCGAACGAAGCGCCTAACTGCGTCTCCAGTTCGTGCGCGCTGCGGTCGTAGAACTGCCATAGCGTCTCGTTGTGCTGTTCGCGCAGATACTCCACGTCGCGGTTGGTGTGCGTGTCCTCGTTCGTTCCGCTCAGGTTGGTGAAGCCCTGCAGCGCAAACGAGCCTTTCTTACCGATGAAGTGCTTCCATATGTACGAGATGTTGAGTCCGCGTTGCTGCAGTTCGGTCGACTCGTACTCGCTGTCGCGTGTGATGAGTCGGTCGTAGAGCGCGTCGCCGGGCTTTGCGCTGAGCGCCTCCTTCAGCGAGTGATAGGCAAACTGGTCGGGCTGGTAGCCGTACGAAGCCGACTTCTCCTCGTACGATTTGCGAGCCTTCTCGTATGAGGCTTTCACCTTCACGTCGATGGTGTTGGCAGAGTCGGTGTAGGCGAAGAGCTTAGCCTCCAGCTGCGGCTTGAGGTTGTGCTTGTAGCGGTAGGTGTCTTTCACGCCGAATGTGTGCTCCTGGTTCGGGAAGAACGTCTCGGTCGATGCCTTTCCGCTGTTCCATCCGTCGCTGTGTCCCATGTTGGCACTTATGTTGAAGCGGTTGCTTGTGTATTGCTGCGTGCCCTTTGTCTGCCAGTTGTGCTGGTAGTTGTACGAGCCGTACTGGCTCTTGCCGTCGCCGTCGATGTTGCGGTTCATGGAAGAGCCAATCGTCTTGTCTACGTAGCGGTTGGCGTTGTTAGCTTGGGCGTATATCATGTGCGGGTCTTGGTCGCTCAGCCGGCTTGCGGTGAGGGCTGCGCTGTAGCGTTTCTTGGTCTGGTATTGTGCCTCGATGTCGCCGTACCACTTGTCGAGGAAGCCCGGCTTCACCTGTATGTCGAGCACATGGTCCTCATCGCCATCGTCGTTGCCCGTGTGGCGTGCCAGCTCCGACTTGCGGTCGTACACCTTCAGTTTGTCAGCCACGTCAGCCGGCAGCTGTTCTAAGATTTGGTCGCCGCCGAACATGTCCTTGCCGTTCATCATCAGGCGTATGGGCTTGTCGTTCCAGTATAGCTTGCCGTCGCGACGCTGCACGCCCGGCAGCTTCTTGATAAGCTCGTCGAGGCGCGCGCCCTCCTTCAGCTTGAACGCCTCGGGGTTGAACACGATGGTGTCGCCACGCATCGTTATGCGCGGCACCTTCGCCTTCACCTCCACCTCCTGCAGCATGAGCGCCGTGGGCTGCAGCCTGATGGTTCCCAGGTCGGTGGTGTCTTTCACCTCAGATCCGTACGCATAGTCCACCTTGCGCGAGTTCTTGTAGCCGATCATGCTGAACGTGATCATGATGCGTCCCTCCCATTCGGAGTCGAGCGTGAAGCAGCCCGTGCTGTCGGTCTCCGCCGAGTTCTGCATCGACCAACCTGGCTGCGGGTTTATCTCGCTGCGCACCGTTGCTCCGATGAGAATCTCGCCCGTCTCGGCGTTCACAATCTTTCCCTTGAACGTGTCGGCAGTGCAAACGGTCGTTTGCACGAGGCAGAGCAGCACGGCGACAAACATTTTCTTCAGTACATTTTTCATAAGCTGGTTATTAAAAGTATTATGGGTGCAAATGTATAGAATTTTCTTCAACAGGTAAAGCCTTTACTTTGAAAAATCTGTGGCATACAGTTTGCACAGGTACGATATTTGTCATTTTTACCGCTCAGGAGTGCCCGAAAAATGAAAAAGAAAACCTTTGGCTGGTTTTTTGCGAGTTTTGAGAGGTGAAAAGTGTGCAATGGTAAGCGGTTGATATTTAGTTTGTTGAGGCTGCGCGTGCGAAAGTGTGCAGCTTTTGTGCCACTTTTGCTGAGTACTACCGCTGCAAAACTGGAGTACTACCCCCACGAGTACTGGGTAGAAGTGGCACTTTCGCCGTGTGAAAGTGCCACTTACGCTATGAAAAAGTGCCGCTTGCGCTGTGAAAACCATCGAATTTTGTGTTTTTGAGGTGGATTTTTAGTGTGTAGAAGCGGAAATTGAGCTCGTAAAGTCTCCAGAATGCAAGTTTCGGTCGGAGTGGTGTGGTCAAAATGTCGTGTGCAAGTTACGGGGGTGAGGAAAGAAATTTGAGGAGCTTTTCAGGGGGTGCACTTGTCTCAAGTGCACCAACGTAGCAGATAGCGTTATTAGTGTTGTTGGTTTAGGTTGTGCTATGTAGGTGCACAGTTTGCTCGGTTGGTGCACAGTTTACTCGGTCGGTGCACTTGAGACAAGTGCACCCCCTGAAGCTGCACAGTTTGCTCGGTTGGTGCACTTCTTGCTCTGGCAAGCGGCAAAGCCGAGCGGAGACAAGTGCACCCCCTGAAGCTACCTGCGTGCCCCCACCAGCAGCTCCGTCTTGCCCTCGTCTACGAGCTTGATGATGAGTTCGCCGAAGAGCGTGTTCTGCCATGCGAACCACTCGCGCGTGAACTGGTTTGCGTCGTCCACGTTGAACGACTCGTGGATGAACCCCGTGCCGGCATCAGTGCGCTGCAACATACGCAGACACTCCGCTATCTCGGCATTGTCGGTGCTCGTGAAGGCGCGCATCATGATAGACATAGGCCACGCCATGTCGTAGCCCACGTGCGGACTGCCGATGCCTTCGCCAGCCTTGCCGCGGAAGAAGTAAGGGTTGTCTTCGCTCCAGACGAAGCGGCGCGTGTTCTGATATACGGGGTCGTTCACGTCCACATCGCCTAAATAGGGCAGGGCGAGCAGCGACGGCACGTTGGCGTCGTCCATAAGGAAGCGGTTGCCGAAGCCGTCCACCTCGTAGGCGTAAATCTTGCCATACTTCGGATGGTCGACCACGGCGTACTGCTTGAGAGCCGTGCTCACCTCGTCGGCAAGCGCCGTGCAGTCGGCTGCGAGCGCCGTGTCGGCGTTCACCTTACGCAGAATCTCAGCCGCCTTGCGCAGCGAGCTGACCGCCATGAAGTTAGACGGCACGAGGAAGAGGAACGTCGTGGCGTCGTCAGAGGGGCGGAAGACGGAGGCGATGAGTCCGCAGGGCTTCACGGGGTTGCCCCAGCCGTGGTTGCATACGGTGTCGAGCTGGTCCTCCGTCTCGCGTTGGAAGCGATATGTGCCGAGTCCCTGCTTGCGCTGCTGCTCGCGGAACACGCGCAGTATGTTGCGCACCGCCTGCAGCCACTCGTCGCCGAACACCGATGCGTCGCCCGTCACCTGCCAGTAGTGGTAGGCGAGGCGTATGGGATAGCAGAGCGAGTCGATCTCGTACTTGCGCTCGTGCAGCTCAGGCTTCATGTCGGTCATATCGTTAGCCCACATGCCGTTCGGTTCGGGCTCGCGGTTGAACGCATTAGCGTAGGGGTCGATGTTGATGCACTTCAGCTGGCGGCGTATCACACCGCGCAGCATCTTCTGCAACTTGCGGTCACCCTTAGCCAGCTGCACGTAGGGCCACACCTGCGCTGCCGAGTCGCGCAGCCACATGGCGTGTATGTCGCCCGTGTAGACGAAGGTGTCCTCCTTGCCGTCCTCGGCATCGGTGAAGTGGACGGTGGTGTCGAGTGTGTTCGGGAAGCAGTTCTCGAACATCCATGCTAAGTAGGCGTTCTCCTTGATGCGCTTCTTTATCTCGCGAATCTTCTTCTCCACCGCGTCCGACACGAAGAGGCGTTCAGCGGGCGCAGGGCGTAGGGTGGTGAGAGTGGATGGTGAGGTGGTGAGGTGTTGAGATGGTGAGATGGTGAGGTGTTGAGATGGTGAGGTGTTGAGGTGTTGAGATGGTGAGATGGTGAGGTGTTTGGATGGTGAGGTATTGAGGTATTGAGATGCTGAATTGTTAGCCGCAGCGGCATTGCTGGCAGCTAAGCAGAACGCGAAAAATGCGCTCGAAACGAAGGTTGTATGTAAGTTCATATTCATTTTATAAAGGGTGCGTGGGTATGGCAGGGATGCCATACCCTCCTATTTATTATTTAGATTTACAAGCAAATGTATTAATTATTAATCAAAATAGCAAATTTATGTAAGATTTTCCGTAACTTTGTAGTGGTAAATAAGATACGAAAGGATAATAAGATGAATATTTCAGATATACTCACCTCCGGTGGTGGCGAGAAGCACTTCTCGTTCGAGGTGTTACCACCGTTGAAAGGCACAGGAACAGAGCGTCTGTTCTCCACAATAGAGAAGTTCCGCGATTTCAATCCGGCATACATCAATATCACCACCCATCACAGCGAGTACGTATACCGCGAACTCGAGAACGGACAGTATGAGCGCCTTCGTGTGCGCCGTCGTCCGGGCACGGTGGCCATAGCGGCTGCCATACAGAACAAGTTCGGTGTGCCGGTCATACCGCACATCATCTGCAGCGGCGCCACAGCCGATGCCATCGAGTACGAACTGATCGACTTGCAGTTTCTCGGCATCGAGAACGTGCTGCTGCTGCGTGGCGACAAGGCACGCGACGACAGCCAGTTTGTGCCCACCCCTGGCGGACACGCCCACACCACCGACCTCATCGAGCAGGTGAACCGCTTCAACGAGGGCTTCTTCAACGACGGCACGCCGATAAAGAACCCCGGCAAGAAGTTCCACTACGGCGTGGCGTGCTACCCCGAGAAGCACGAGGAGGCGCTGAACATGGATATGGACCTGAAGTATCTGAAGATGAAGCAAGATATGGGTGCCGACTACGCCGTGACGCAGCTCTTCTACGACAACCGGAAATACTTCCGCTTCGTGGAGAAAGCGCGCGAGATGGGCATCACTATACCAATCGTACCTGGCATCAAGCCGCTTGCAAAGCTCTCGCAGCTGACGGTAGTGCCGCGCGTGTTCCGTTGCGACTTCCCGCAGGAGCTGGCTGTGGAGGCACTGAAGTGCAAGACCGACGACGACGCCCGCCAGCTCGGCATAGAGTGGTCGACCGAGCAGTGCCGACAGCTCTACAAGGCCGGAGTGAACAACATACATTTCTACACCGTCTCGGCTGTCGACTCCGTAAGAGAAGTGGCAAGGAGGCTGTTGTAGTTCAAAATTCAAAAACTCGCAATAGCGCAAATGACATTTGAAGAAGTAATAGGTCAGGACGAGGCGAAACAGTCGCTCGTCAAACTCATAGAGGAGCACCGAGTGCCCCACGCAATGCTGTTCTGCGGTCCGATGGGCTGCGGCAAGAAAGCCCTTGCCCTTGCGTTCGCCTCGCGTCTGTTGGGCGACAGTCAGCTGCTGCGCCAGTGGCAGCACCCCGACCTCCACTTCAGCTTCCCCACGATAAAGAAGCCCACGATGGGTTCCGACCATCAGCCCGTGAGCGACGACTACGCCCAGGAGTGGCGCGAGCTGCTCAGCGACGGTGCCTACTTCAGCATAGAGCAGTGGATGGACGCCATGGGCGCAGAGAACCAGCAAGCCATCATCACCGGAGCCGAGAGCGACCGCCTCTCGCGCCGCTTGAGCATAAAAGCGTCGCAGGGCGGATACAAGGTGTGCGTGATATGGCTGCCCGAGCGCATGAATGTCACCTCGGCTAACAAGATACTCAAGCTGCTCGAGGAGCCACCGCAGCAGACCGTGTTCATCCTCGTCAGCGAGGAACCCGAGAAGTTGCTCGAGACAATACGCAGTCGCACACAACGCTTCGACTTCAAGCGTATCAGCGACGAAGCCATAGAGCAGGCACTCACCGAGCGTCGCGGCATCGACACCGACACAGCGCACCGCATAGCACGCATAGCCAACGGCTCGTGGACCGCAGCCCTCGACTCGCTGCGCGCCGGCAACGAGGCAAGCCTCTTCTTCGACCTCTTCGCCATGCTCATGCGCTACGCCTACAGCAAGAAGGTGAAGGAGCTGAAGAAGTGGAGCGAGAGCGTAGCCGCCTTCGGACGCGAGAAGCAGAAGCGCATGATCGTCTACTTCAACCGCATGGTGCGCGAGAGCTTCATGTACAACTTCCGCAACCCCGAGCTCAACTATATGACAGCGAACGAAGAGCAGTTCTGCACACGCTTCGCACCGTTCATCAACGAGCGCAACGTGATGGAGCTGAACGAACTCTTCGAGCGTGCACTACGCGACATATCACAGAACGCCAACGCCAAGATGGTGTTCTTCGACATAGCATTACAAACAATTATACTCATAACACGTAAACAACAAGCATAAATCGCAATGAAGGATTTCAAAGATATGCAATTCAAGATAACGCGCGACACCGACCGCGGATTGCACCACTACGCTTGCGGACGACAGAACATGCAGCTGAACACCTACGACTGGCTGTACGACGTACCGGGCAACGACGAGGACACCGACCTCGTGGAGGTGCAGTTCAAGAACACGCGCAAGGGTTACTACCACAACGTCAACAATATCGACCTGCACAAGGGCGACATCGTGGCGGTAGAGGCAAGCCCAGGTCACGACATAGGCACCGTTACGCTCACCGGCAGACTGGTGAAGCTGCAGCTGAAGAAAGCCAACCTCAAGTCGGCTGACGACATCAAGCGCGTCTACCGCATAGCCAAACCCGTGGACATCGACAAGTACAACGAAGCAAAGAGCCGCGAGCACGGCACGATGATACAGAGCCGCCAGATAGCCAAGGATCTCGGTCTGCAGATGAAGATTGGCGACGTAGAGTATCAGGGTGACGGCAACAAGGCGATATTCTACTACATCGCCGACGAGCGCGTCGACTTCCGTCAGCTCATCAAGGTGCTTGCCGACACCTTCCACGTGCGCATCGAGATGAAGCAGATCGGCGCGCGTCAGGAGGCAGGACGCATCGGCGGCACCGGCCCCTGCGGCAGAGAGCTCTGCTGCGCCACATGGATGAAGAACTTCGTTAGCGTCAGCACCAACGCCGCTCGCATACAGGACATATCGCTCAATCCGCAGAAGCTTGCCGGCATGTGCGCCAAGCTGAAGTGCTGCCTCAACTACGAGGTGGACGACTACGTGGAGGCAAGCCGTAAGATGCCGGCACGCGACATAGTGCTGCAGACTCTCGACAGCGACTACTACCTCTTCAAGTCGGACATCCTCGCCGGCACCGTTGTCTACTCAACCGACAAGGGCATCGCTGCCAACCTTGAGGAGATTACAGCCGAGCGCGCCCGTGCCATCATCGAGATGAACAAGCGCGGCGAGAAGCCCGAGTCGCTCACCGAGGACGGAACGGTGAAGCAGGACACACGCCCTCGCGACCTGCTCGCTGATGCCGACATCAGTCGCTTCGACAAGGCACGCAAGCGCAAGAAGAAACCCGCAAAGCGCCAAGGGGGTGCAGTTGTCTCAACTGCACCGAGAAAAGGCGAAGGTCAGCGTCGTAACAATCAGCAGCGTCGCAACAACCGTCCTGAGGGCGAACCCACTCAGGGGGTGCACTTGTCTCAAGTGCACCAACCAAAGAGTAGCACCAACAACTCTGTTGGTGCAGCTGAGACAGCTGCACCCCCTAAGATGCACCAACCAAAGAATAACACCAACAGCTCTGTCGGTGCAGCTGAGACAGCTGCACCCCCTAAGGATGCTCATTAGAATTGTGGCTATGAAAAGAGCAATAAGCTTACGGATAGCCGCAATGACCCTTGCGCTGGTCGCTATGCTGCTAACGGCGTGCGACCATCGCACCATCTACGACCGATACGAGAGCACTGCCCTCTCGGGGTGGGAGAAGAACGACACCATTACGTTCGCCGTCCACCCGTTGAAGGAGGCAGCCACCTATCGCGCTCTGCTCGGTGTGCGCACTACGGATAGCTATCCGTTCACGTCGCTCACGCTGATTGTGGAGCAAGAGATAATGCCAGCGCATCGTGTCCTTGTCGACACCATATGCTGCGAGCTCACCGACGAACAAGGCAAAGTGCTCGGCGACGGCATAGGCTACAGACAGTATCAGTTTGAGGTGTGCCAACTGCAGTTGCAGGAAGGCGACTCGCTGCACGTAGTGGTGCGCCACGACATGAAGCGCGAGATACTGCCCGGTATCTGCGATGTCGGCATAAAGCTATTGAAAGAATAGAAACAACCCATAGATGAGAAAATACATATATATTATAATAATGTGTATCGTCAGCCTCGCTGCCTCAGCACAAGAGCGCACCGTGCAGAACCGCCCGTACACCGACTTGCGTCCATTCCACTTCGGTGTGGTCGTGGGTACGCACGTGCAGGACATGGAGGTGCGTATGGCGGGTCCGATGACCATCACCACTGAGGACGGTACGCAGGAGACACTCGTCACCGCCGACCAAAGTCGCTGGGACCCCGGCATCAATGTCGGAGTGCTTGGCGAGCTACGTCTGTCCACACATTTCCAGTTGCGCGTGGCACCGATGATGTACTTCGGCACGCGCCACATAGTGTTCCAAGACCTGAAGAACCTAAGCGCGAGTGGTAAACCCGAAGAGAAACGCCAGGATATGAAGACCGCTTACATCGCTGTGGCAGGCGACATCATCTTCGCTGCGCCACGCTTCAACAACCACCGCCCGTATCTCATGGCAGGCGTGTCGCCAATGATCAACCTCACGGGCAAGAGCACCGACGCGCTGAAGCTGAAGCGCACGTCGCTCTCGCTGGAGTTCGGCGTGGGCTGCGACTTCTACCTGCCTTACTTCAAGCTGCGTCCAGAACTGAAGTTCGTCTACGGCTTAGGCAACGCCCTCGACACAAAGCACGCCAAGGAGCTGCGCGACAAGAGTCTGCTCAAGTACACGTATGGCGTGAAGGAAGCACGTACAAAGATGGTAGTGCTCAGCTTCTACTTTGAATAAACAGGAAAATATTGAGTTAAATGTAAGATAAGAAAAAAACAGGAAGATAGGCTGGAAGATTTCTCGTTTCTGGAGAAATCTTCCAGCCTTTATTGCTCTTATAATGTGTGGGTTATAGCGAAACTGGAAGATATGGAGGATTTTTTCATGTAATTAGTTTTACAGTGTTTTTAACCCAAATCGTGTTAAACTGCATTTTATGCCATACAAATTTGCTTATATTCTGAAAATATACTAAATTTGTAACCAAATCTGAATCTATTTCAGCTATTTAAACATAACATTGTCTAACTTAATATTAACAGAAACAAGAAAAAGAAGACAAACAAACTAAAACGGTAAGTGGTTAGTGGTTTAGAATCATTGCCACGACAGAGATTTAACAACTAAGGATTAATTCCTTGTATTATCAAACTCTGTGTTTCCGTTCTTTAACTTTTAAAATATTGAGCTTTTAGCTCTTGTTCTTTTGTATCGAATACCGCCAATATTCACTCTACGAGAACAAGCAGATGAAAGGTTCATGCCATAGGCGTGAACTGTCTCGTGCTTGTTGTAGAGTAGGTCACTTGGCGGTAACCAGATACAAAACAAGTTGCAGACGGTTACACGCTTTTTATTTTTTATTATGAAAAAACTCTTTAACAAGTACTTATTTTTATTGTGTGTCGCATTCGGTGCGCTTATCTTCTCGTCTTGCAGCAAAGACGATGATGCTGAAAATGATAACAGTGGCCCAGTTATCAATCCTGACAAGAACATACCTGACCCTAAGGGAACCATTACTATGAATATGATGGTAGGAGATGATAAAGACAAGAGTGTCTCCATAAATGATTTTGGTACTATACAAATCAATAGTGCATATAATTTTATGGGATATGAAGGCAGTTCTTATTACTCATTCGTTTCATTGGGTAAAATGAAAGGATTGGGAAATGTTACCGCTATACCTCAAGATGGATGGAATTATTCTGTTGCAGTAAATCCTGGTGAAGGATATGTGGTAAGATACAAAGGGTACTATGATAGTCAAGCTATATATGCTCGACTATATGTTGTAAGTGAGATTGCAGGAACGTCAGGCGGTATTATTGGATACACAATAAAGTGTCAGGCTCCTTTTGTCTTTGCTCCTAAGTTCACAGAAAGTTCTTTAGAGTTTGATGCTGATGAAGATTTGACAAAAGAACTAACATTTGTAAACCCGACAAATGTTACAGTAAAGTCACACCCAGACTGGTGTAAAGTGCAAGCGACGGCGAAAGGCTTCAATGTGACCGCAACCCCCAATTATATAAATGCTGAAAGAAGTGGCATTATCGAATTTGAGAACACTGAAGGTTCAACGAGTGTTTCGGTTAAGCAGAAGAAATCTGACAATCCTAAGTTTGAAGCAGGTAATGGCACAGAAACAGATCCTTATATAATAGCTACAGCAGCGCAACTCGACGAAGTTCGCAATTTTCCAAGTGCTTGCTTCGAACTTAGCAAAGACATAGACCTTTCTTCTTATCTTAATTCTAACTCATCAGGTTGGACACCAATTCAGTATTTTACAGGTAAGTTCGATGGCAAAAAGCACACCATAAAGGGTCTTTGGATAAGCTTAAGTTCGATTAGTAATGTAGGACTATTTGCAAACATTCAAGGTTCCTCTGATAATAAAATGGCAAGTGTATCAAACCTTTTCGTAAACATAAGCAAGAAAGGTATAACTGGAAGAAGTAGTGTTGGAGGTATTTGCGGAAGCTTATCCTATGGAAATATTGAAAACTGTATGGTAACTGGTGATATCAGTGGAGGTGAAGATGTTGGAGGTATTGTTGGATACAGTAGGGGCTATTCAAGTATCAGTCAATGTGCTTCTTCTGGTAACATAATGGCAAACTCTGGTTATGTTGGAGGTATATTGGGTTATCGGTATGGTTCATGCTCTATTGAAAATTGCTACTCCATCGCAAACGTAAAAGCTGAAGGCTCGTATTCTTCAAGGGTTTATGGCATTGGAGGTTCTTCTGAAAATTGTTATTTCGCAGGTACGATATCTGGTGCAGATATAAATTATGTGTATCCTATTGGATCTAATACAAACAGTTACTACGATTCTGAGAAAACAAAGATTTCTGGAAAACCAGGTGCTTTGACCACAAAGCAGATGAAGCAGCAGGCATCATTCCAGGGTTGGGACTTTGATAATATCTGGACTATTCAGGAGGGTGTAGATTATCCAAAGCTTCGCAGCCTACAAAAATAACCAACACTAAGTATTAAATAAATAGCGATATGTAAATCCAACTAATGATTTGCATATCGCTTTATTTATGATACTACTGACATTATATTTATAAATAAAATGTAACCTAAGCCTTGAGCATATTGCGCTTTGCGTCTATACTGAGGAATATGAAAAGCAGAATGGTGAATCCCCATAGCGACGATCCGCCGTAGCTGAAGAATGGTAGCGGGATACCGATGACAGGCGTTAAGCCTAACACCATGCCCACGTTGATGAACACGTGGAAGAGGAACACCGATGCCACACAGTAGCCGTATATGCGCCCAAAGGTGAAGGGTTGTCGCTCGGCGAGCGCAAGCAGACGGAGTATGAGGACGAGGAACAGCAGCAACACGCCTGCCGAACCGATGAAACCCTCCTCCTCGCCCACGGTGCAGAAGATGAAGTCGGTGTCTTGCTCGGGCACGAACTTCAGCTTGGTCTGCGTGCCATTGAGGAAGCCTTTGCCTTTGAGTCCGCCCGAGCCGATGGCTATCTCGCTCTGATGAACGTTGTAGCCGGCACCGGCAAGGTCTTCGTCGAGTCCGAGCAGCACGTTGATGCGCACACGCTGATGAGGCTCCATCACGTTGTTCAGCACGTAGTCGGCAGAGTAGAAGAACACCACCGAACCGACGGCGAACGCCAGTATGAAGAAGTATTGCGGAAGGCGCGTACGCAGTCCGTGGTAGAGGAGATAGAGGAACAGCGCAAGACACATACCGAGCTGCACCCACGTCACGTCGAACGGAATGACGTACACGTCGAAGAGAATGGCTATAGTGGTGAGCACCAGACTATAGCCGATGATTGTATTGGTGTGCTTACGGTTGTGCACATAGTTGTACACCATGCCTGCTACGAACAGTTGTACGAGCAGCAGTACCACGAACTTGCCCACCGATGTAGGTGTGTCGAAGAGCATAATGCCCTCGTACTTAATGCCCACAACGAAGTAGAGCACCATCGCTACGCCCGTGAAGAGGATGCTGCCAGGCATTCCCTCGCGGTAGAACATGAGGAAGAATGTGAGATAGACGAGTGCAGAGCCCGTCTCACGTTGACCCACGATGCAGAGCATGGGCACGAGCACCACGGCGCAAGCCGCTGCAAAGTCTTTCCAGCGTTGTATGTTATAGCCGTAGGTGCTCATCAGTTTGGCGAGCGCAAGTGCGGTTGCAAACTTGCCGAACTCGGCAGGCTGCAAGCGTAGCGGACCGATGACGAGCCACGAGTGGGAACCCTTGATGTCGTGAGGGTTGAAGATGGTGGCAAAGAGCAGCAGGAGCAGCACACCGTAGATGATGAACGAGAACGTGTCGAAGAAGCGCGAGTCCATCATCAGTATGACAAAACCGAGACAGATACTCGTGCCAATCCATAGAATCTGCATACCCGAGCGTGTGTCGAGCGACAGTAGGTTGTTGTCGCCGAAGGAGTAGCTCGCACCGCAGATGCTCAACCATCCGAAGAGCATCAGTGCTATGTACAGGCCAATGGTCAGCCAGTCGACCTGCGACCAAATGCTTTGTGGTTTGTCGTTTATCATTATTTTTAGTTTATAAGCCTTTCTAAGCCTCTTTAAGCCTTCCTAAGCCTCTTTAAGCCTTCCTAAGCTTTTTACTTTTTTACTCTTTTACTTTTTTACTTTTGAGAAAATCTCGGACCGTAGCCAATGCGTCGTGCCTGCATGGCATCGGCTTGCGCCTCGGCAGCAGGCGATAGCTTGCCCGTAAGATACTGTTCCATCATCAGTCCGCCGATAGGTACACCGAAGTCGGCACCCCATCCGCCGTTCTCTACGTACACGGCGATAGCTATCTTCGGGTTGTCCATCGGGGCGAAGCCCATGAACACGGAGTGGTCGCGTCCGTGGTTCTGCGCCGTACCCGTCTTGCCACACGCCGCGAACGGCAGTCGTGAGAGAGCTTTACACGTACCTTTCAAGGCTGAGGAGCGCATACCTGCTACCACGTAATCGTAGGCTCGGCGTGATGCCATTGTGTAGTGGCGGTGGGTGTACATGGTGTCGAGCGGTTCGCCTTGCACCTTGCGCACCACGTGTGGTCGGTAGTAGTAGCCGCGGTTGGCGATGGTGGCACCGAGATTGGCTATCTGTAGCGGAGTGAGCGTCACCTCGCCCTGGCCGATAGATATAGAGATGATAGTCAGACCGTTCCACGAGCCACGATAGTTGCGGTCGTAATAGTCGGCGTTCGGAATCATGCCACGCTTCTCGCCAGGCAGGTCGATGCCCAACTTGTAGCCGAAGCCCATCGACACCATATAGTCGCGCCACGTGTTCATGGCGTTATACGGAGTCTTGTATTTCGAGCGGTTGCCAATCATGTAGTAAAGTCCCCAACAGAAGTAGGAGTTGCACGAGGTGCTGATGGCATCGACAAGAGCGATAGGAGCGGCATGTGAGTGGCAGCCTACGTGTAGACCGCGATAGTAGAAGCCGTGATTGCAGGGGAATGCTGTGCCTGGCGTAATGATGCCTTCAGTCATGTACGTAAGAGCCTGCGATGTCTTGAACGTGGAGCCAGGCGGATACATACCCATTATGGAGCGGTTGAGCAGTGGTTTCCACGCATCTTTAGCCAGTGCGCGGTGGTTCTTAGCGCGTGCACGTCCCACCATGATACGTGGGTCGTAGCTCGGAGCTGACACCATGCAGAGCACTTCGCCCGTACGAGGGTCGAGTGCCACGATAGAGCCTATCTTGCCCTCCATGAGACGTTCGCCCAATGCTTGTAGCTTCTCGTCAATGGCGAGCGTGAGGTCTTTGCCGGCAATCGGTTTGCGATCGTACTTGCCGTCCATGTACTTGCCTTGTATGCGTCCGCGAGCGTCGCGCAGCAGAATTTGCACTCCTTTTTCGCCACGCAACTGTTTCTCGTACGACTTCTCCACACCGAGTTTGCCGATGTAGTCGCCAGGCTGATAGTAGCTATCCTCCTCAATGTCGTAGGGCGACACCTCAGCCACGTCGCCGAGGATATGCGCACCCACCTTCGATTGGTATTGGCGTATGCTGCGCTGCTGCACGTAGAAACCAGGGAAGCGGAATATCTTTTCTTGGAAGAAGCTGAACTCCTCCGAAGGGAGCTGACTCATAAAGAGCTGCTGCGTGAAGCGCGAGTAGCCAGGGTTCTTCGAGTAGTCCTTAATGTCGTTCATGCGCTTTATGAAGAACTCTTTCGTAATGCCAAGCGCGTGGCAAAACTCAAGCGTGTCGATGCGTCCCTTTGCTTCGTTCATCACGACCATAATGTCGTAAGCCGGCTGGTTGTACACGAGCAGTCTGCCGTTGCGGTCGTAGATGGCACCACGCGAAGGGTATTCGATTTTCTTGAGGAAGGCGTTGGAGTCGGCGTTCTTCTTGTAGTCGTCGCTAAGCAGCTGCAGCGTGAAGAGACGCACGATGTAGACAACGACAATAGCCGTTGTCACGAAAGCGATTACGTAGCGCCGTTTCTCAAGGTTATAATTGCTCATTTCCTACTACTGATGTTACCGATTACTACTAATAATGTTCTCTACTTACAGTTTCTGCTGTGCTCTATCTTTTACTTCTGAAGTACTCTATCACCAAAATCAATACAACGGTGATGATGGTGCTTGCCACGATGCAAGCAATCCATTGTCCCCAGTTGTACAGATTGAAGGCTTCGAGCGAGAAGAAAGTGAAGCAATAGATGAGTACGAGGATGATGGTGTAATTGGTGTATTTGCTTGAGCCGAAGGTGAAGGGTGACGGACGGAGGTCGTCGGCACTATCGCGTGGCGCGAATAGTTCGACAACGTAGGGTTGCAAGAAGCCCACGAGCGTCATTGAGGCAGCTGCTACACCTGGTGTGTTGGTGAAGATATCCACCAACAGACCCATGAAGAAGCACCAAAGTAGCGTAGCCCACTTCGCTTCGCCGCGTTGCACGGTCAGTGCGAAGTAGACATAGAGTAGCGGTGTGGCGCATCCGAAGACGCTGATATGGTTGAGTAGCAGCGTCTGTGCGAGCAGCAGCACTATGATGAATACTATGTTTCTAAGGAAGTTCAGGCTCATTTGTTTCTTCTGTATGTTTATTGGCGTGCCTTGATGGAGTCTTCGGCAGCACGCAGTAATTCAAGTTTCTTGTCCATCTCGCGGTCGTTGATGACGCTCACGTCGCGCAGACGTGAGAAGTCGGTCGACAGAGCGATGTTGAGACGGTAGGAGAGTCCGTTCTCGGAGTTGTACACATGTTTGATGCGTCCGACGATGATGCCCGGTGGAAACACCGAGGAGTAGCCCGATGTCACGATGAAGTCGCCCAGTCGGAAGTGTGCATGGCGTGGTATGTCCTCTACGTATGCCGTTTCGGGCGAACCACCATGCCAGCGCAGGTAGCCGAAGTAGCCACGTCCGCGTATGGTGCAGCTGATGTTCGACTGCTCATTGAGCACAGGGATAACCACCGAGTAGTGTTCGTTGCATAGATAGACGATGCCCACGATGCCCTGTCCGCACACCACGCCCATGTCCTTGCGCACGCCGTCGGCACTGCCTTTATCTATGGTGATGAAGTTGTTAGCCTTGTCGAGCGACGAGCTGACGACCTTTGCCGGTATGGTCTCGTAGTCGCGCATGATGTTCTGTTGCAGTCGTTCGACGAGGGTAGTGTCGTTGTTTGACTTCTTCACCTGCTCGCGCAGCATCTCCACTTCGCGTTCGAGGTATATGTTGCGGTCGGTGAGTTGGCGGTTCACTTCGGTAAGGGCGAAGTATTGCTTCACGGACGAGTCCCATTCGTACATCTTGCCTGCTACGGCATTAGCCGATGAAAACCACACACTGCCCTGATAGCTGTTGTACTTGAACAGCAGTGTGAGGCTCACTACCTCAAGCAAGAGGAAGACGAACCAGTGGTTGTGGCGTGAAAGGAAATCTAATAGGTTGCGCATAATTGAAAAGTAAAAAAGTAAAAGAGTAAAAAAGTAAAAAGCAGAGGGCGTATAACCTTTCCTGCTCTTTTTACTCTTTTACTTTTTTACCTTTTTACCTTTAAAAGTTATTTACTGTCAAGAGCGTTTTACTCTTTTACCTTTTTACTTTTTTACTCTTTTACTCTTTTACTTTTAGCCTATCTCATCAGGAATGAGAAGCGGTCGATGTTCTTCAGAGCCACACCCGCACCGATTGCTACGCTGTGCAACGGATCTTCGGCGATGTGGAACGGAATGTTGATCTTCTCCTGCAAACGCTTGTCGAGACCACGCAGCAGGGCACCGCCACCACTGAGATAAATGCCGTTCTTTACGATGTCGGCATAGAGTTCAGGCGGTGTGTTCTCAAGAGCAGAGAGCACAGCGTTCTCGATCTTTGCGATAGTCTTGTCGAGGCAGTGTGCTATCTCCTGATAGCATACCGGCACCTCCATAGGGAGCGCAGTGATGCGGTTCGGTCCGTGAACGATGAAGTCCTCCGGTGCATCGTCGCCAAGCTCAGTGAGAGCCGAGCCGACGTGTATCTTGATACGCTCAGCCATACGCTCCGAAACCTTCACGTTGTGCTGGCGTGACATATATTCCTGAATGTCGGCTGTGAGGTCATCGCCAGCAGTGCGAATAGAGTTGTTCGACACGATGCCGCCGAGCGAGATTACAGCAATCTCTGTTGAGCCGCCACCTATGTCTACAATCATGTTGCCCTCTGGTGCTTCCACGTCGATGCCGATGCCTATAGCAGCTGCCATAGGCTCGAAGATGAGGTACACGTCGCGTCCGTCGGCGTGCTCAGCACTGTCGCGCACGGCGCGCAACTCCACTTCGGTAGAACCAGAAGGAACGCCGATAACCATACGCAGCGACGGGGTGAAGAGTCGGCTGCCAGAGTGTACCATCTTGATGAGTCCGCGCATCATCTGTTCACATGCTGAGAAGTCGGCGATGACTCCATCGCGGAGTGGGCGAATGGTTCGGATGTTGTCGTGAGTCTTCTCATACATCATCTTTGCCTTCGAGCCGACAGCAATCATTTTGTCTGTGCGACGATCGAGTGCCACCACCGATGGCTCATCAACAACGATCTTATCGTCGCAGATGATGATGGTGTTGGCAGTGCCGAGGTCCATCGCAATTTCCTGTCTGAATGAAAAAAATCCCATTTATTGAGTTTTGAATTATGAGTTTTGAGTTTACTTTGCAAACCAAGCGTGGATGGCTGTGTCGTAATGGCTGCTTACGCCGAACGCACGCTCAGCGAACATCTTGCGCTCCTCAAGAGAGGTCTCAGCACCATTAGTGTTGAGGATGTCGAGGAGAAGCTTGTATTCAGCCTTGCTCGGAACGATGACCACGTCGTTGAAGTTTTTAGCACCAGCACGGATGAGTGAGATGCCGCCTATGTCTATCTTTTCGATAATGTCGGCATCGGAAGCACCGCTTGCTACAGTCTGCTCGAATGGGTAGAGGTCGACGATGACGAGGTCGATTTCGGGGATGGCGTATTCAGCCATCTGCTGGCGGTCGCCTTCATTGTCGCGGCGAGCGAGGATGCCACCGAAGATGCGTGGGTGCAGAGTCTTGACACGTCCACCAAGGATTGATGGGTAAGATGTTACGCTTTCTACCGACTGACATTCGTAGCCAAGCTTTTCGATGAATGCTTGTGTGCCACCAGTAGAGAGGAATTTAACACCTTCTTCGTTGAGCTTCTTCAGGAGCTCGTCGAGACCATCCTTATGAAATACGGAGATAAGCGCGGTCTTGATTTTTTTTGTTCCAGCCATGATTTCTTTTTATTATTGTTGATTATCCTTTTTGCCTTGTTGTTGTATGATGTTGTTACACGTGCGAACGTCAATATGGCTTTGTTATTCCGTCTTGCGTGTAATTTTTCAAAATCAATGCAAAGGTACTAAAAACCAATAATATAATGTGTAAATTGTAGAAAAAATGCGGAAAAAGTTGTGTTAAATATGTTTTTATTGATTTATGTACAAAAAAACGAGTTAAAGACCTAATCTTTAACTCGTTCTTTGTAGCGGGACCCAGGATTGAACTGGGGACCTCATGATTATGAATCATGCGCTCTAACCAGCTGAGCTATCCCGCCATCGTTCTTGATTGCGGGTGCAAAGGTAATGCTTTTTTGTTAATCGCCAAAACTTTTCGCAAAAAAAATCACAATAAAGTGCATTTTCTTTATCTTTTTCCCTATCTTTGCAAAAAATACAGGCCTTCCTAATGGCTTAACTACTAAAACGACAACTATGGAGAAAAACAAAATCACTGTAGAACACCTCCTAAACTCAACTTCGAAGAATATCATTTGGCAGCTTATCGGTACCGATTCGGGTTTGCAGAAGTGGATAGCCGATAGCGTGACGCTCGATGGCGACCAACTCACCTGCGCTTGGGGCGATGCCCACCGCCACCACGAAGTACGAATGGCAACGGTCAGCGTGATTGAGAAATACGGACGCATACGCTGGAGTTGGGACGACGAAACCGACGGGTCGTATGTAGAGATACGTATGGAGAAATGTAGTCTGACGGGTGGATACATGCTCAGCGTTACCGATTTTACAGACGATGGCGATAAAGACTGGCTCGAGGATATATGGACGAGCAACTTCGAGCGTTTGCGTCGTAAGTGTGGCGTGTAGGGTAGGAGTGGGCTACTTCGGCAGTGTAAAAATACTAAAATCATTTAATTTCGTGGAGTATATGAAATATTTATGCTAATTTTGCAGCATAAAAAAGCATACATATACTTAACCTCTTATATGTAGTGCACTGGTGGAACAGTCTACCTATATATAATAAGGTAAAAACGCTCACGATGTTTCGTATAAAGAAATTAGATATCTTCATTGCAAAGCAGTTCGGTCTTTTGTTCATAGGAACGTTCTTCATCTGTCAATTTGTACTGATGATGCAGTTTCTGTGGAAATATGTCGACGAGCTAATCGGTAAGGGACTCTCCGTCGACGTGCTTGCCGAATTCTTTTGGCATATGGGACTCATGCTTGTGCCGCAAGCAATGCCGCTTGCCATTCTGCTTTCATCGCTTATAACATTCGGAAATCTCGGTGAAAGCTCAGAGCTGACGGCTATAAAAGCTGCAGGTATATCGCTCATGCAGGCGTTTCGTTCGCTCATAGCCATCAGTGTGGCTATCTGCGTGCTCTCCATTTATTTTCAGAACTCTATCGGTCCGGAAGCCAACCGCAAGCTCGCCTTGATGCTCATATCAATGAAGCAGAAGAGTCCGGAACTGGAAATACCGGAAGGCGTGTTTTACGACGGCATACCAAACTCTAACCTCTACGTGTCGAAGAAGAATATGGACACGGGTAAGCTTTACGGTATAATGATTTATCGCATGACTGGGTCGTACGAAGACCAGGCGATAATACTCGCCGACTCGGGCATGTTGCAGTCGACAGCCGAGAAGAAACACCTACTGCTCACGCTGTGGAGTGGCGAATGGTTTGAGAATATGCAGTCGCAGGAGTTGGCAGGCAGCGCTTCGGTGCCCTATCGTCGCGAGTCGTTTGTGCAGAAGCGTATCGTGCTCGACTTTGATACCGACTTTAATGTGAGCGATGGTTCGTCGGTATCCAACGACGCACGTGGCAAGAGTTTCACGCAGATAGTTCACGATATGGACTCGCTGAAACAAGTGTACGATAGTATCGGCAACAACTACTACGCTGCCGATCGACTCACGTTCTATCGACTCGCTTCGGTTACGAAGAACGACTCGCTGCGCGCCCTACAACTTGCTACGACCTCAGCCTATAACGTCGATACAGCATACGCTCACCTCACGTCGCAACAGAAGCGCACCGCTATAAGTTATGCCCTGAACCGAGTAGGCTCGCGCAAGAGCGACCTCGAGTTTAAGTCGCTTATTACCAGCGATGGCGACCGTCTGATACGTCAGCACGAGATAGAGTGGGTGGCAAAGATAACGCTCGCCTTGTCGTGTCTCATCTTTTTCTTTATCGGTGCGCCGCTCGGAGCCATCATACGCAAGGGCGGTTTGGGTCTGCCGGTGCTCATTTCGGTGCTCGTCTTCATCCTCTACTACATCCTCGACAACTCGGGCTATCGAATGGCGCGAAGCGGTATGTGGACGATATGGTTCGGCAAGAGTCTTGCTCCCGCTGTGCTCGTGCCGATGGCGGTGTTCTTTACATATAAAGCAACCAACGACTCTGTTGTGTTCAATGCCGACTTGTACGCCGACATCTTCCGTCGCTTCTTCGGTCTGCGCATCAAGCGCCCGATATATCGCAAGGAGGTGGTAATCAACGATCCGCACTACGCCGACGACTTGGCACAATTGCAGCAGATGAACAACGAGATAGTCGAGTACTCGCACACGCATCGTTTGAAACGTGCACCAAGTTGGGTGAAAGTGTTCTTCAAGTACGAGCCCGACAACGTGATGGAGCGCATTGTGCCACAGCTGGAGCAGATAATAGAAGACCTCAGCAACTCGCGCGACCGCACTATCATCAACCATCTGAGCATGTACCCCGTGATGTCGGAGCGTGCCCACACACGCCCCTTCGAACGCAAGTGGCTGAACATTGTGGCAGCCATCGTCGTACCGCTCGGCTTCGTGCTCTACATGCGCATGTGGCGCTATCGCTTGCGTCTGCAGCGCGACCTGAAGGTGGTGCAGACCGAGAACAAGATAATCATGGGCAGAATAAACGCTATACTCAATCGGTAGCGGCATACTTAATGGCGATATTTTAGAAACAATAATAGTAAGATAACGAATAATAATAACACTCATCAACAAATAAATAATATGGGAGAATTCAAACTGAGCAGCATCGAAGATGCTCTAAAAGATTTTAAAGACGGACAGTTCGTAATCGTGGTTGACGACGAAGACCGCGAGAATGAGGGCGACCTCATCATCGCCGCCGAGAAGATAACTCCTGAAAAGGTGAACTTTATGTTGAAGAACGCGCGTGGCGTGCTCTGTGCCCCCATCACCCTCTCGCGTTGTGAGGAGCTCGACCTGCCACATCAGGTGAGCGACAACACCTCAATGCTTGGCACACCGTTCACCGTTACAATCGATAAACTCGAGGGATGCACCACCGGCGTGTCAACACACGACCGTGCTGCCACCATCAAAGCACTCGCCGACCCAGCGTCTACACCACAGACCTTCGGCCGCCCTGGACATATCAATCCGCTCTACGCACAGGACAACGGCGTGCTTCGCCGCTGCGGACACACCGAGGCTGCCATCGACCTCTGCCGCCTGGCAGGTCTCTATCCGGCAGGCGCACTCATGGAGATAATGAACGAAGACGGTACAATGGCACGTATGCCCGACCTGCAGAAGATGGCAGAGGAGTGGGGCTTGCGCATCATCACCATCAAGGACCTCATCGCTTACCGCCTCAAGAAGGAGTCGATAATCGAAGTGGGTGAGGAGGTAGACATGCCTACAGAGTGGGGACACTTCCGCCTCGTGCCGTTCCGTCAGCAGAGCAACGGACTGGAGCACATGGCGCTCGTGAAGGGCGAGTGGCGTGAGGACGAGCCCGTGCTCGTACGTGTACACTCTTCATGCGCCACAGGTGACATCCTCGGCTCGAAGCGCTGCGACTGCGGACAGCAGCTCCACGCAGCTATGCAGATGATCGAGAAGGAAGGCAAGGGCGTAGTGGTTTATATGCAGCAGGAAGGTCGCGGCATCGGACTAATGAACAAGATTGAGGCATACAAGCTGCAGGAGGAAGGCTACGACACCGTGGATGCCAACGTGCACCTCGGCTTCAAACCCGACGAGCGCGACTACGGTTGCGGAGCACAGATGCTGCGCCACCTTGGTGTGCACAAGATGCGCCTGCTCACCAACAACCCTACAAAGCGCGTAGGCTTAGAGTCGTACGGACTCGAGATTGTGGAGAACGTGCCCATCGAAGTGATACCCAACAAGTACAACGAGCGCTACCTGAAGACTAAGCGCGACCGTATGGGTCACACCTTGCACCTCAAGTAAGGACTGTTGACACATACTGTAAGTATGTTGTTGGATTTTTAAGGACCAAAGAATAAGAGAACATGAGCTTGGGTGTATGCTATTTGTATATACCCAAACTAATGTTCTCGTCCTTTTTATAGAGTAAATGAGCCGTTTAGTAGCAAAAATAAAAAATAGCGATTATGATTAAGGTAATGATAGCGACGCTTATATCGCTTATGTCTTTTGCTCCGATAATGGCGCAGAATATTAAGGGAAAGATTGAAAATACTAAAGGAGAACCTTTGGCTTTCGTGAATGTCGTGCTTCTGACTCGTGGGGATTCGGCCTTTGTCAAGGGGGCTGTGAGTGGCGAGGACGGTAGCTTTGTTATCGATTCTCCTTGCAATGACGGAATCATTAAGGTTTCATCAATTGGTTATACGACAGTTTTCCGAGATTGTCGTGGAGAAGACATGGGGGTCATCCGATTAAGCGAAGATTCCTGGATGCTCGGCGAAATCGTTGTAAGAAGCCAACTGCCCAAGACGGTGTTGAGCGGCGAAGGAATGACGACGACGGTATCAGGTAGCGTGTTGGAGAAAACTGCCAATATGGAGCAGTTGCTTTCACGCATCCCCAGCGTGTCGGCTAAAGACGGAGATATAGAAGTGTTCGGCAGAGGAACACCAGAAATTTATATCAATGGTCGTAAGATGCAAGACCAAATGGAGTTGCAGCGTTTGCAACCCAGCGACATCAAGAACATTGAGGTTATCAGCAACCCTGGTGCACGTTATGATGCCAGCGTGAAGAGCGTTATCCGCATCACCACCAAGAAACCGCAAGGCGAGGGTTTCAGCTTTGACAATAGCACCAGTTTTGTCATCAATGAAGATAAGCGCATGAGTTATTACGAGTCGTTCCGGGGCAACTATCGTAAAGGCGGCTTCGACATCACCGGCTTTTTGTATGGGGCATACACTCATCAACCAGACAACAAGAGAATACAGCAGTATACCTACACCAGCAATACATGGTTACAGAATACTAAGATAACGCAAGAATATATAAATCTCAATCCGTATGCACGCTTGAATGCCAGCTATATGTTTGACGATGAAAACTCCATCGGTGCGAGTTTCAGTTACGACCGCTATGCAAGAAAAGAAGGTAGGGGACTACAGCAAGCCATGTCATACTGCAATGATCAACTCGTGGAGACATCTCGTGGAGACTATTTCTCTCCTGGTCATACCTCGAAATATCTTGCCAATGCCTATTATGTAGGCAAGATAGGGGCACTCAAAATAGATTTCAATACCGATTACTATTGGTATGGTGACAAGGATAAGATGACTATAAAAGAGAGCGTCACTGGCGAAGACAACCAGATAAAAAACTCTCAAGCCGACTCTTACCGCAACAACCGCAACTCGCTGGTTGCTTCTAAACTTGTTCTTGGTTTTCCGCTGTTCAAGGGCGAACTGTCGGTAGGTGGCGAATACTCTTCTCTTAATCGTCGAATGCTATACACCATCGTGCCAGAAGTTACGAGTAATGAGAACGAGAAAGTGAAAGAGTCGATGACTTCGGCTTTCGTAGATTACACCCGCTCCTTCGGGGCGCTTTCTGTGCAGGCTGGTTTGCGCTACGAGTATAACGACTTTGATTATTACACAAACGAGATTCGCATCGACCTTCAGAGCAAGACATACAGCAACTGGTTTCCGTCGCTTGCCCTCTCGCTACCCGTAGGCAAGACCCAGATGCAACTGACATACGCAGCCGACATCTATCGTCCCAGCTACAACGAACTCAGAAGCGGCGTGCAGTATGACAACCAGTACACATACGAATCGGGAAATCCGTTCCTCACACCATCAATAACGCGCAATCTTACTTACGCTTTCTCATGGAAGTGGGTTAATCTGCAACTGATTTATTCGCATATCTCCGATGAGGTTTGCACGATGACGCAGTCGTATCAGAACAACCCGATAAAGTCGCTTGCCCGTCCGGAAAATATCAACAGCTATAACTCCTTTCAGGCAGGACTGACGCTGAATCCAACCTACGGCATTTGGCATCCCACATTAGAGGCGATGCTCTACAAACAATGGCTCAAGATGGACACGCACGTGGGCAATAAGCTCAATAATCCGGTGGCTGTCTTCTCTATTACCAATACGTTCGACTTCAAGTGGTTGACGGCTTCGCTCGTAATGACCGCACAGACCGAAGGAAACATGGGAAACAAAAATATACGTAAGGGATATTTCAACACCGATCTCTCTCTTTACAAGGCATTATTTAAAAATCGCTTGACGTTAACCCTTGACGTATCCGACCTGTTCGCCACCGGCAATCAGCACCGCACGTTCTATTCTGGCACTGCACGAACATTGTTTTACGATGCTTACTCTGTCAGTAGCATCACGCTGGGCATCCGCTATCGCTTTAATGCCACAAATAGCAAGTATAAGGGAACTGGCGCAGGACAAAGTCAGAAGAGACGAATGTAATCGGCAGATTTTGGCGTGATTTTTACGAAAAAGTTATTCAAAAACTTTGCCGTTTTCAGCAAATGATGTACATTTGCAGCCGATTTTATGATATGTATTCAATCTTGATTTAACATACAAACAATAAACTGATTATGATAAAGCTACACAAGCTGTTTTTTCTCTTTGCAGCCGTTGCTGCATTTACAGCATGTTCAAACTCAGAAGAGACCAATGGTACTGACGACTCTTCGTTGGCCAATGCGCCTCAAACCGAGGTGTATATGGGCGTTGATGTCCTGAATAACTATCAGAAGGTGAACGCTGTAACACGTGCTGCCAATCCTCTGTCTCCAACCGCCAACGTCAATTATTTTAATGTAAAGGTCGACCCACGCCTTGGTTTTAATGTCGCTCCAAACAAGTACGTTGGAGTTATGAACAACGGCAAGGTGTACACCGACTGCCCATACATTACTATAAATAAGGACAAGAACTTCGACTATCTTCTCAGTACAAATGGTTCGGGCTTGCGCACCCTTATTGCAGCAGGCGACACCACCACTGCCACCATTGTAAAGAAACTCACAAGCTGGTGTGGTCGCACCAATCCGGTGTCGCCTACCGTGGTGGAAAAGAACATCCGTGTGATATGGTATCTCGCCAAGAGCATGGAGAACGGCTGGCATGTTGACGGCTTGCTCACCGACAAAGACGATATCAAGGCAGCATGTGATGCATGCAAGGACGAGGGCTTCCAGGAGATTACCTTCGGCGAGAACGATGGTAAGATGCAGCTCACCTATCAGCAGCTTGCCGACTATTATCCAACCATCTACAACATCAAACCCATCGATTCCACCCTCTTGGTTGACATCCATCAGCAGGAGCACTCTTCATGGGGCGAGATCAAGACATCCCTGCATATCAAGGAGGCTAAGGACGTGAAGGTGTTCCTCCCCGTAGGCATCGACTATACAGTAGAGGGTGTCGAGTCGGCAGCTCTTGTGCGCTACTTCGAGAAGTATTTCGAGGTGCAGGATTACGATGCAACTATCGGTGCCAATGTCAAGCTCACCGTTGAGCGTCAGCCTGCAGGCATCACAATTAATATCACCGGCGTGACAAAGGAACTGCTCAAGGCCCTCGAACGCCGCTACAACGACGGACTCACCATAGAGATACACTCCTACTACAAACTTTCCGACAAGAATGGCGAGAGTGACTACATTGCCCCCGTATGGAGTGCCCTCAAGAACTCTACCGTTACCTACGACGGCGACGTGAAGTATCGCATCACATCGGCTTTCAATAGCGAGAGCGTTGAGAATTAATAATACGGTTTTGAACCCCATTGTACATATTTAGTGTGAAGGGTGTGTCAGAAATCAATTGATTTGGGCTTGCAGCTCATCTTGTTTGACTTCTGACACACCCTTTTTTCGTCACCGATTGCGTCCGCCGTCCGATCGGATTGCGTTCGCCGTCCGATCAGGTTGCGTCCGCCATCCGATCAGGTTGCGTCCGCTGTCCAATCAGGTTGCGTCCGCCACCTAATCAGGTTGCGTCCGCTGTCCGATGCATACTTCTACGACTCTGGATGTTTAAAAAATAACAAAATCTCATTGCATTTTGTAGTTTTACTTTTAATTCCTCTTTATTTTATTCGCCAAACTCAGAATTTCTTTATAATTTTGCAAGAAATTATAACTATACATATTTATAATAATGGCAGAATTATCAAATCGACTCAATCGTCTCGCTCCGTCACAGACACTTGCAATGTCACAGAAGAGCGGCGAGATGAAGGCACAGGGCATAGACGTAATCAACATGAGTGTTGGTGAGCCCGACTTCAACACACCCGACCACATTAAAGAGGCTGCAAAGAAGGCTGTCGACGAAAACTTCTCACGCTATTCGCCAGTTCCGGGATACATGGATCTGCGTAAGGCTATCGTGGCAAAACTGAAGAACGAAAACAATCTCGACTATACAACAAGCGAGATACTCGTCTCGAGCGGAGCCAAGCAGAGCGTCTGCAACACAGTGATGGCACTCGTCAACGACGGAGAAGAAGTGATAATTCCGGCTCCTTACTGGGTGAGCTATCCGCAGATGGTGAAGCTGGCAGGTGGTACGCCGGTCATTGTGAACGCAGGTTTCGAGCAGAACTTCAAGATGACTCCCGAGCAACTTGAGGCAGCTATCACACCGAAGACACGTATGCTCATACTCTGCTCGCCAAGCAACCCAACCGGCAGCGTATATACAAAGGACGAGCTTGAAGCACTGGCAGAGGTCATCAAGCGTCACGACGACCTGTTCGTACTCGCCGACGAGATATACGAACATATCAACTACGTAGGCAAGCACGAGAGTATCGCTCAGTTCCCCGGCATGAAGGAGCGCACAATCATCGTCAACGGCGTGTCGAAAGCATACGCCATGACAGGCTGGCGTATCGGCTTCATCGCAGCACCCGAGTGGATTGTCAAAGGCTGCAACAAACTGCAGGGACAATATACAAGCGGTCCGTGCTCAGTAAGCCAGAAGGCAGCCGAGGCGGCATACACCACATCGCAGGAGTGCGTTGAGACAATGCGTAAAGCCTTTGAACGCCGCCGCGACCTCATCGTGGAGTTGGCAAAGGAGATACCCGGACTCGAGGTGAACTGCCCTCAGGGCGCGTTCTATCTCTTCCCCAAGTGCTCAGGTTTCTACGGCAAGAGCTACGAAGGCAAGACCATCAACAATTCGACCGACCTTGCCATGTTCCTGCTCGAAGAAGGACACGTGGCAACAGTAGGCGGTGACGCCTTCGGCGACCCCGAATGTTTCCGCATGAGTTACGCCACCAGCGACGATAATATTCGCGAAGCAATGCGCCGTATTAAAGAGACACTGGCAAAACTCAAATAAAAAAAATGTTAAAGCTATGACAATAGGGTGATTATTTGCCATTATTTGCTAACTTTGCCATGCTGATATAGCATAGAGTGTGGATATAGGCAAGAAACCACTAATACTATTTGAAATAGTGCTAACATAAAAATGAATTTTTTTATTAACCATTTAATAACTTATTAAACTTTACAAAAAATTATGGCAACTACACAAGCTAAAGCGAATCCGAAGAAGTCTTCAGGATTCCAGGGTGTTAAAAATGCGTTCTTTATCATCCTTGTATGTTTTGTACTCGCAGTGCTTTTCTTCAAGTACATCCTTGGTGCACCTGAGCACTTCGTAAACGGTGATCCGACACAGCCGGTTAAGGACGGTAACCTCATGGGTACAGTCTACAAAGGTGGTGTTGTCGTTCCTGTGATCATCACTCTTCTCTTCTCTGTAATCGCTCTCTCTATCGAGCGTTTCTTCGCTCTCCGCACAGCTTTCGGTAAGAGCTCACTCGGTAAGTTCGTTGTTTCTGTAAAGAAGGCTATCACAGCAGGTGATATGGCTAAGGCACAGGAGCTTTGCGACAAGCAGCAGGGTAGCGTAGCTAACGTTGTTGGCGCTTCTATCGCAGCTTACAAGGAGATGGAGGCAACTACAAACCTCAAGCGTGCTGCTAAGGTTTCTAAGATCCAGCAGGCTCACGAGGAGGCTACACAGCTCGAGATGCCTACACTTCAGATGAACATGCCTATCATCGCAACTATCGTTACACTCGGTACTCTTACCGCTCTTTTCGGTACTGTGGTTGGTATGATCCGTTCATTTGCTGCTCTTGCTTCAGGTGGTGGTGGTGACTCACTCCAGCTTTCTGAAGGTATCTCTGAGGCCCTCGTTAATACCGCATCTGGTATTTTGACATCATGGGTAGCCGTAGTCTCATATAACTACTATTCAAACAAGATTGACAAGCTGACATACGCTCTTGACGAAGTAGGTTACACTATTGCTAAGACATACGAAGCAAACCACGCAGACGAGGCTTAATTTTACTAACCCTTTAAAACATTTATCATTATGGGTAAAGTAAAAGTTAAGAAAGCGGATGTTTGGATAGATATGACTCCTATGTCCGACGTGATGGTCCTCTTGCTCACCTTCTTCATGTTGACATCAACATTCGTGAAGAACGAAGCAGTGAAGGTCATTACTCCGGGCTCGGTATCTGAAGTAAAGGTGCCGGAGACAAATGTCTTGACAATCCTCTGCGATAAGGACGGCCGTATCTTCGTTGGAATGGATAATCCAAAGAGAATGGGCGAACTCGTTCAGGGCATGGCAGACCAGTATGGCGTGCAGCTCACTAAGGGACAGATGGAAACTGCCCGCAGTGCTGCCTCTATCGGCGTCGAGATGCAAGACCTTGCATCTGCACTGAACTTGGAGGAAAAATTGAATGAATACCAGGCTACAAAGGGTATCCCTACTGATAGCGTGGACGGTAAGATGAGCCAGTTCCAGGATTGGGTGAAGATGGCTCGCGATAACAACGGCTCGGAAATGAAGCTCGCCATCAAGGCGGACGCAGGCACTCCGTACAAGACCATCAAGAAGATGATGTCGGAGCTCCAGGACATGAGCGAGAACCGCTACTATCTCATTACCGCGCTTAAATCTAATTCGGAGGACTAAGACATGGCAAAGAAAAAAGCAAGCAGACAGAAAAAGATGCAGACCCGCGTGGACTTCACGCCGATGGTGGACATGATGATGCTTCTTATCACGTTCTTCATGCTCTGTACATCTTTGGCTAAGCCTCAGACTATGAACTTAACCATGCCTTCGAACGACGAGAATATCTCTGATAAGGATCGTAACGCTGCTAAGGCATCACAGACTGTCACTATCTACGTGTGTGGTAACGATAAGATCTACCACGTTGACGGTCTGCCTAAGTATGATGACCCGACCTGTCTGAAGGAGACAACATGGGGTCAGAAGGGTATCCGCTCGGTGCTCTTCAACCACATCACCGAAGACGGCTCGCAGCCTGTTAAGGACATTATGATGGCTAAGGACGCTCTTGACAAGAAGAAGCTCGCTAACCCTGCTGCTTATCCAGAGGCAGTGTATGACGCTGAGCTGACTAAGATTAAGAAGGGTGAGCTCGAGACTGGCAAGGTGCCGACAATGACCATCATCATCAAGTGTACTGACGAGGCTTCATACAAGAACATGGTTGATGCTTTGGACGAAATGACTATCTGCAGTATTGGTACTTATGTCATTGACAAGATCAATGAGCAGGATGCTAAGCTTCTGAGCTCAAGAGGTGTCAAGTAAATGACTAATAATTAAAGAAAGGACGAAGAAATGTCAAAAATAGATTTGATATCCAATGAATGGACTGACCTCGTGTTTGAGGGCAGAAACCAGGCATATGGAGCCTATAAGTTGCGCAAAGGCACTGCCAAGCGTAACGTTTGGGCTTTGTTAATCGTAGGCCTTGCTGCAGCACTTCTCTATCTCGGACTTCAGCTTCAGAAAATGGCTGAGGCTAATAAGAAAGTTGAGAACACTCAAGCAGTGGAGCTCGCAAAACTTCAGACTGAAAAGAAGAAAGAGGCTAAGGTTGAGAAGAAGGAAGTAATCAGACAAGAGCCTGAAAAGGTCGTAGAGCAGGTTAAGTCTTCTGTTAAGTTCACCGCTCCTATCATCAAGAAGGACGAAGAGGTTAAGGAAGAGGACGAGATTAAGCTCGACGAGGTACAGAAGAGCGACAAGGCTGTCGGTGCCTTCACTGTAGAGGGTAACGACGAAGTCGGTGGCGCTGTGCTCAAGGCCAAGGAAGAAATCGCAGCTCCGGAGCCTCCGAAGCATGTTGAGGAAACCAAGGTCTTCACAGTCGTAGAGCAGATGCCTATGTTCCCTGGTGGCGACGCTGCACTTATGAGCTACCTCGCTAACAACATCCACTACCCGACAGTAGCTGCCGAGAACGGCGTACAGGGTCGTGTTGTTGTAGGCTTCGTTGTTGAACGCGATGGTTCTATCACCGATGTAAGCGTATTGCGTGGTGTTGACCCGTCACTCGACCGTGAGGCTATGCGCGTGGTTAAGAGCATGCCACGCTGGACTCCTGGTAAGCAGAATGGTTCAGCTGTGCGTGTTAAGTATCAGGTGCCGGTAGCATTCCGCCTCCAGTAATCTTGACGCATACGAACATCTTACATGCTTAGACAGTAAGATTAGCAATAACAACCATCCACGTAGCTTCGGCTTTATACCGGAACTCATGGATGGTTGTAGCTTAAATAAACATTTGTTTGTCGAACATTAGCACCTTGAATAAGCATTCCGACGCAATCGGCAATATACTTGAATCGTATTCCGATGCAATCGGCAACCAATATACCCCTGACCACCTTTGCGGCACACGTAGCCAGACACACCCCACGACCCACATGTGGTCCACTTAAAGTGAATGTTATTCTATACATTATATATATTATTGTGTTAAACTATTTGTTTAGATACAACTATGAAAACGAATTTTAAGAGCATCTCCATACTCGCACTGCTTGCAATGACGCTTGTAATGATGTCTTGCGGTGGCGAAAAGAAACGTAAGGACGGTAGAACCGACACCACTACGCAAGGTGAGATAAGCTTCGCGTGTGACGAGAGCTTCAGTCCGATAATCGACGAACTCGTAGAAGTCTATCACATGCAATGCCCGAACACCAAGCTCAAGCCTATCTATACCAACGAGATTGACGGCATCAACATGCTCCTCCAGCAGAAGACATGGCTCACGATCACCGCACGCAATTTCACTCCGAAGGAGTACACATACGTGAAGGACGGCTTGAATATGCTGCCTGAAGCAGTGCGTCTCGCCTACGACGGCATGGCACTCATCTGTAACAATCAGAACCTCGACTCATGTATCACCGTCAACGATATCAAGGCGATACTCTTAGGCAAGAAAACCAAGTGGAGCGAAGTGAACCCAGGCTCAAAACTCGGCGAGATTTGGGTGTGCTTCGACAATCGTAAGTCGAGTGCCGTGAACTACTGTTGCGACTCAATCCTCGGCGGAAAGCCAATCGACAGTCCGAACGTGTTCGCAGCAAAGGACAGCAAGGACGTTATCGACTACGTAGCATCCACCCCGAATGCCATCGGCGTTATCGGTAGCAACTGGCTCAACGACAAGCGCGACTCAACCAATACCACATGGAACAAGGCAATACGCGTAATGTCGGTATCGAAACTCGATAAAGCCACACCATATAACTCATGGAAACCATATCAGGCGTGGCTCCTCAACGGACGCTATCCATTCGTTCGCACAATATGGGCGTTGCTTAACGACCCGAAGCGCGGACTGCCTTGGGGCTTTGCCCACTTCATCGAGTCGCCGAAGGGTCAGCTCATCCTCTTTAAGGCAGGTCTGCTCCCCACACGTGGCGAGATAACCATACGCGACGTACAGGTACACAACCAATAGTTGTGCTGTGCTAATTAACGTAAACGTATGCTAATACGTACCCCACGCTTTAAACCAAGAGCGGTAGTCGTACGTCAATGAAATAAACAGAATATTAACATTCAAATTATACAGAACTATGAAAACAATGAAATACCTCGTAGCTGGACTGCTCCTCGCAGGCTTGTCAGTACCAGCAATGGCGCAGACATCACAGGCTGATATCGACGCCATCACAAAAGTGATTGTAGATGCTAAGGGCGACGCTATCGCTACTAAGGATCAGGTAAAGGCTTTCAAGAAGACTTACAAGAAGGACGCTACAGCTATTGCAGCTCTCGGTCGTGCTTTCCTTGAGGCTAAGAACTACCAGATGGCAGAAGAGATAGCTAACCTTGCAATCAAGGCTAACGGCAAGAGCGCCGAGGGCTACATCCTCCTCGGCGATATCGCTTCTGCACAGGACGACGGCGGTAAGGCTGCTGGCTACTATGAGCAGGGTACATACTATGAGCCGGCTAACCCGACGTCATACGTAAGATATGCTACAGTGTATCAGAAGGTAGACCCGGACGGAGCTGTCGCAATGCTTGAGAAGCTCCGCACTGTGAAGCCCGACTATCCTGTAGATGCTGCTGCAGGTCGTATGTACTCACGCAATGGTCAGTTGAAGTCGGCTATGTCTCACTACGACAAGGTGGCTGACCCGACAACCATAGAGGACTATATCCTCTTCGACTATGCTCTCACAGCGTACGCTCTTGAGGAGTACGACAAGGCAGTAAGCCTCGCGCAGAAGGGTATTCAGAAGTATCCTAACTACGGTTCATTCAACCGCGTTGTGCTCTACGCTTCTGACAAGCAGAAGAACTACCCAACAGCCGTTGAGTATGGTGACAAGCTTTTCGCTGCTACCGACACTGTTAAGTACACAGCAAGCGATTACACCTACTACGCTGACGCTTTGTTGAACGTAGGTCGTATAGACGATGCAATCACAGCTTACAAGCATATTCCAGAGGTTGATCCTGAGAACAAGGAAGTGAACAAACTCATCTCTGATGCTTACCTCAAGGCAAAGAAGTTCGACGAGGCAGTAGCTGCTTACGAGGCATACCTCGCTGCTAAGGGTGAGGAGTGCACATACAAGGAGTATGACAACTTCGCTGACATCTATCTTGAGCAGTCAGAGGCTGCTGCCGACGAGGCTGCTAAAAAGGCTGCTTTGCAGAAGGCAGCTGACATCTACGGCACTATCGCAGAGAAGTACGACTATGCTGCTGTTTACGCTCTCTTCAAGCAGGCTAACGTGTTCCACGCTATCAACCCTGATCTGAAGGTTGGCTTGGCTATGCCTTACTACAAGAAGCTCGCAGAGAAGATTGAGTCACTGCCAGAGAAGACAGCTGCCGACTTGAAGAAGCTCGGCACTGCTTATCAGTATCTTGCTGTTCATTACATACAGAACGACCAGGTAGCCGACGCAAAGCAGTGGGCTGCTAAGCTGCTTGAGGTACGTCCTGATGATGAGACTGCAAAGCAGATTATGGAACTGAAGTAATGCTTATTAACTTTTACAAATATAAAAAGGTGAACCAAACGGTTCACCTTTTTTCATTTCGATGGCTACCAATGCAAATATTCTGCGCCGGAAGGTGGCACGAAAAAGTTAAAGCAGTTTTAGCTCTGACATCTATTCTAACAAAGAAGCGCGCCCGAAACGAATGAACGTTTCGGGCGCGCCGTGTTTATTTAGCTTTTGATACTAAGCTGCTTGATTAGCACTGAGCGAGCTTGCCGTCAGAACCGAGCACCTCAGTGATCTTGTGCTTGTACATCTGCTCCATGAGGTCGCGTGCAGGACCGCAGTACTTACGTGGGTCGAACTCACCTGGTTTGTCGTGGAATACCTTACGAACAGCAGCGGTGAATGCGAGACGAGAGTCAGAGTCGATGTTGATCTTGCAAACTGCAGAAGTAGAAGCCTTGCGGAGCTGCTCCTCAGGAATACCAACAGCGTCAGGCAACTTGCCACCGTACTCGTTGATCATGTCAACATACTCCTGTGGTACAGAAGAAGAACCGTGGAGAACGATTGGGAAACCAGGAAGCTTCACCATAATCTCGTCGAGGATGTCGAATGCCAATGGAGGAGGAACGAGCTTGCCAGTCTTCGGGTCGCGTGTGCACTGCTCCGGTGTGAACTTGTAAGCACCGTGAGAAGTACCGATAGAGATAGCGAGTGAGTCAACGCCTGTACGAGTTGTGAAGTCGATAACCTCCTCAGGCTTTGTATAGTGGCATACTTCAGAAGATACCTCATCCTCTACACCTGCCAATACACCGAGCTCGCCCTCTACAGTTACGTCGAACTGATGAGCGTAATCTACAACCTTCTTTGTAAGAGCGATGTTCTCCTCGTAAGGAAGTGAAGAACCGTCGATCATTACAGAAGAGAAGCCGAGGTCGATACAGCTCTTGCAAAGCTCGAAGCTGTCACCGTGGTCGAGGTGGAGAACGATCTCAGGATGCTCGCAGCCGAGCTCCTTAGCGTACTCTACAGCGCCCTCTGCCATGTAACGGAGAAGAGTCTCGTTAGCGTAAGCACGTGCGCCCTTAGATACCTGGAGGATAACCGGTGACTTCAGCTCTGAAGAAGCCTTGATGATAGCCTGGAGCTGCTCGAGGTTGTTGAAGTTGAATGCAGGGATAGCGTAACCACCCTTGATGGCTCTTGCGAACATATCACGTGTGTTCACCAAGCCCAATTCTTTGTAGTTTACCATAATTGTTTATTGTTTTATGAATAAAAACGTTTGTTTCGTTGTCGGTCTGCCACATTGTATAATAATGTATAGCTTTTTCCATTTGCAAAGTTAGCATTTTAATATGTAACGGCAAAAGTTATGCACGTTTTTTTTGCCTCGTATTGTCTTGTATCAATGCAAAAAGATGTTGCTAATCAGTCGGATTCGCTCTGTTTTTCAGTTGTTTTGATACGTAATCTTTAAAATAGCGTTTCATTATTTAAATCTTTGAAACATTTATTTGCTTGATTTTAATATTTTGCCTACATTTGCAATGTATATCAACTATTACATTTACAGCGAATAATAATCTATTGCATATATTAATTAAAACTTATTGAACATGGGAAAAGGTTTTTCTAAACAAAATTGGATGTGGGGCATCTTCGGAGTAGCCGCATGTTCCATGTTGTCGTTTTCCTCCTCGGCTTATGCAGGCACTGCTTTATCCAATGCCATTGAGGTTCAGCAGCCTTTACGCGGTAGCATTTCCGTACACGGTGTTGTGAAGGATCAGAACGGAGAGCCAATCATCGGAGCCTCGGTAAAACTGGTGGGCTATAAGGCTGCCACAGTAACAGATATAGATGGTAATTTTGCGCTTCAGGTGTTGCCTGGAGGCACGCTTGAGATATCGTATGTAGGCTATACAACCAAGAACGTAAAGGTAGGAGCGAACAATCGCGACATCGCTGTTGTTCTCGAGGAGGACAGCAAGATGCTCAACGAGGTGGTGGCTATCGGCTACGGTACCGCTACCAAGAAGAAGGACCTTTCGGCAGCCGTTGGTGTCGTGAGCAATGTCGACGAGCTTGCAGTGCGTCCAGTCACCTCTACCGAAGGCATGTTGCAGGGTCAGCTGGCAGGCGTTACGGTGGCTGCCGATGGTGGCGACCCTACAGCCGCTCCTAACATCGTAATCCGTGGTCAAGGCTCGCAGAACGGCGACAACGTGCTGTGGGTAGTCGACGGAGTGCCGGGTGCACCGATTGCTTCGCTCAACGACATTGAGTCGATCGTAGTGTTGAAGGATGCCGCTTCGGCTGCTATCTATGGTGCGCAGTCGGGAGCAGGCGGCGTAGTGCTCGTTACCACCAAGAAGGCAAAGAAGGGTGCTACATCTGTGTCTTACGATGGTATGGTGGGTGTGCGTAACGCCACTAACCTGCCCAAACCGCTCAACGCTCAGCAAGAGATTGAGATGCGTAAGCGCTCGTTCGCAAACGCCGGACTCCCATTGCCCGACGGCTGGAACGTTGAGAAGAATCCTTGGATTGCAACAACCCGTACCAACTGGATGGACGAGGTGTTCCGCACCGCCTTCTACCAGCGTCACAACGTAGCCATCAGCACAGGTACCGACACCTTCACCAACCGCCTCTCGTTCGCTTACGACAACGACGAGGGCATCATGCGCTACACGTTCAACAAGAACCTCGCGCTGCACTATACGGGCAAGTATCAGATTAACAAGTGGGTATCTATCAGCGAAGACTTCGTTTGGAAGAACACCGAGAGTCGCACCACCGCTACAAACGAGGGCTACACCGGACCAATCCTCTCGGCTATCTACATGCCGGCAAGTGCCACTGTTTACAGTCCGTTCACAAAGAGCGGTTTCGGCGGAACAACAACCGAGGATCCAAAGTACATCGCTACATATGGCAACAACTTCGCCGATGCCCATGGCGATGCTGTTAACCCAATCAACACCCTTTCATCGAAGAATATCTTCGACCGCACCAACGATGCCTGGTCAACCACATCGTTAGAGATAGCTAACGTAGTGCCGGGCTTGAAGTTCGTGAGCCGCTTCACATACAATCTGCAGTCGAACTTCTACAAAGGCTTCTCGCCACGTCGCGACGAAGTAGGTAAGCCCGACGGCAGCAACTCGCTCACCGAGAGCACATACCGCACCGACCAGTGGAAGACAGAGAACACCCTTACATACGACAACACTTTCGGCAAGCACACCGTGGGCGCACTCTTCTCTACTACAGCCGACCACTTCAACGTGCGTGGCTTCGAGCTGAACGGCAAGACCTTTGCCGACGAGTCCGATTATCTACAGTATATCGCTTACGCTGGCTCGGTGTCGGGCAAGGACTATCTCACAGGTCCTGATGCCAACGTATCGCTTATCGGCCGTTTGGCTTACTCTTTCGACGACCGCTACTTCCTCACCGCTTCTTGGCGTCGCGACTACGCTGGTCGTCTGCCTAAGAACAAGAACCACGGCGACTTCCCTGCAGTGACAGCCGGTTGGAAAATCTCTAATGAGGCGTTCTTCCCGAAGACCGACGTTGTATCGCTCCTGAAGCTCCGCGCTTCTTGGGGTAGAGTAGGCAACCTCGGCTCTATCGGCTACAACTACCGCTCGGCAGTGCTCTCTAAGGACTCATGGCAGGAGCAGGCACAGTATGGCGTTGAGAAGAACCTGCTGTGGGACACATTCATCTACAACTCTATCGCTCTCAACAACAAGCTTACTTGGGAGACATCAGAGCAGTTCGACCTCGGTGTTGACCTCAATATGTTCAACGACCGCTTGGCTATGCAGTTCGACTGGTTTGAGAAGCGCACCTTCGACCTCATCCAGACCCAGTCGATGAACTGGCCTGGCTCTATCGGTCTCGACCCGATGCTCATCAATCAGGGTGAGGTACGCAACCGTGGTATAGAGCTTTCGCTCAACTGGAACGACCGCATCAACAAGGATTGGTCGTACTACGTTAGTGGCAACTTCGCTTGGCTCAAGAACTGGGTTAGCAATATCGGCGTGCGTGATGCCAACGGTAAGCCCGGTGTATGGACTGGCGATGGTTCGTTCCGCAACCTGCCTTACTGCTATCAGGATGCAGAGGGTCAGCCTCTCGGTTCGTTCTATCTCATAAAGAATGGTGGCATCTTCCAGAGCGACGCTGAAGCTGCAGCTTATGTAGACAAGGACGGCAATCGCATCCAGCCCAACGCAAAGGCAGGCGACTTGAAGTTCATCGACTACAACAACGACGGCAAGATTACCGATGCCGACCGCCAATATTGTGGTTCAGCCACACCGAAGTACACCTTCTCGTTCTCTGCCGGCTTTACGTGGAAGGACCTTACCTTCTCTGCTATGCTCCAGGGCGTGGCAGGTGCAAAGGCTATGAACGTAGCCAAGTTTATGACACTTTCTGACGTGGAGGGCAACTTCAACCGCGACTCGCGCATCCTTGACGCATGGAGCGAGACAAACCGCGATTCGGACATTCCGCGTCTCTCAAAGAACGATCCGAACGGCAACTTCTCTACACCTTCCGACTGGTATCTTGAGAACGCCTCTTACCTCCGCTTGAAGAACGTGACCGTGAGCTACGACCTTACCAACCTCATTCGCAAGAGTGCACACCTCAACTCGCGCAATAGTCGTCTGAGTGTTTACGTAAGTGGCGAGAACCTCTGCACCATCACCAACTACACCGGTATTGACCCCGAGTGTGGCGGATGGGACGCAATGAAGTACCCGGTGGCTCGCACATTCTCATTCGGTGTGAAACTTACTTACTAAAACAACTAAAAAGCAATATCTATGAAAGCAAAATATATATTGGCAGCCGTTTTCTCTGCGGCACTGTTGAGTTCGTGTAGCGACTTCCTCGACGTACAGAAGGAGGGCGATCCGACGACGACGCAATATTTTACTAATGACAACCAGGCGATAGATGCCATCGATGCTCTCTATAGACCGATTCATCAGGAGGGCCTCTTCGGTCGCGAAATCTATTGGGAGCAAGGTGGTGCGTGCGACATCGTTTGGGGTCGTACGCGCAGCTACAACACCCTCGCCACGCTCCAGTACACAGGTGACGAGTCGCCTCTTAAGGGTACATACGAGCGTTTGACAGGTGTTATCTCTCGTGCCAACTGGGTTGTGGAGCAGTTGCTGAATAAGGAGCAGAAAACCGCTCTTACCGCTGTCGAGAAGCGCTCGCTTGGCGAGGCATTCTTTATGCGTGCCTTCAGCCACTTCTATGTTGCTTACCGCTATGGCAACGACAAACAGGGCGTACCGTTTGTACGTTATGAAGACTTCGCTGGCGGCTACGACAACTCTATTCCGAAGCAGCAGGCTACTGTAATAGACAACTACAAGATGATTATCGAAGACCTCGACAATGCCATCAAGTATCTGCCTACATTCGAGGAGTACGACATCGACAACCGCGGACGTGCTCACAAGGCAGCCGCTGTTGCTTACAAGGCTAAGGTGTATGCTTACTGGGCTGCGTTCGACAAGTCGCAGTGGTCGAACGTCATCTCTATGGTCAACTCGTTGGAACAGGACTATGGCCGCGATCTCGCTCCGGAGTTCGCCGATGTCTTTTCTTCCGACTTCTCCAACTATTGGACCAAGGAGTACCTCTTCGGTATTGCAGGCACTGGTGGCGACACACCAGGCGGCTCTGAGTTCCCTGGCGTTATCCTTGAGAATAAGGGTTGGGGCATCTACAACGGTTGGGGTCAGATTAAACCCTCTTATGACATCTTCGAGGAGATGCTGAAGGACGGTGCAGGCAACGCCCGCATCACACGTTCGGTGCTCGAATACGGACAGGAGTTCCAGTTCTTTGGCGAGACACGCAAGTTCTACTCAACCTCAGACGTTGAGTCGGGCTTCATGATCAACAAGTACATGGATCCGTTCAAACACGAGGATGCCACGAAGGAATATGTAAGCTCTAACGGCGACTGGCCTACAGCGCGTGTGAATATGCCGCTCATCCGCTTTGCCGAGATGCTTCTGTTCCGTGCCGAGGCAAACCTCGCGCTTGGTCATGCCGACCTCGCTGCAAAGGATATCAATCACGTGCGCAACCGTTCGCACCTCACTCCGCTTTCGGGCAACGCCACATGGACTGACCTCTACCACGAGCGCCGTTGCGAACTCGCCTTCGAGTACAGCGACCACCTCTACGACCTCAAGCGTTGGTTCCACTCTGGCGATGCAGAAATCAAGGCACTTGCTCAGAAGGAGTTGAACGCTCACCCACGTGCTCGCCACTATGCCGAGCGTAGCGACTGGAATAGCACCTTCGTCGTTGGTCCCTACGCCGACTATCTGAACGAAGCTGACCCTGTTGTTAAGCCCGTTGCATACGATGACCACCTTATGGTCTTCCCGTATCCGTCAACGGAGGTTACGAAGTCGGGTGGTGCTCTGAAGCAGAATGATGGTTACTAATTAGTATCAAACAAAAAGAACTCCGCATAGCAGTAGGTTGTGCTGTGCGGAGTTCTTTTTGTTTTTATTTAAATACCTTATACCTATTTTGTGTAAAGCATATTGTCGGGCAGTATACGGCTGCTGTTGTAGCGATCCGTAATCTTTATTTTAAGGCTCTGTCCCATGTAATCCTCGAAGTAGAGTACGCGCATCTCGTGAAAACCCTCGTCGAGTGCCACCTTTCCAGCCACGAACTCCTTACTGTGCGAACCGTCGTTGTCTATAATCTCCTTGCCGTCGATGAACAGTCGTGAGCCGTCGTCGGAAGCGATGTCGAAATAATAGACACCCTTCTTCGGAATCTTTATGTACGAGCGGAAGTCGTAGCCAAAGTGGTCCTCGCTTCGAGCCTCGGTAATTATGAAGTTGTTCAGCACGCCCTCCTTCACCTTCTTACCATTGTTGAAGATGTCGGCAGTCTTCTTGAACTTGCCTTCGTAGTAGGTGTAGTTCACGCCGTGCTTCTTCGGCTTCACGTTCACGGCAGGCAGGTACGGTTCCTCTTCGTCAATCGAAGTGATGCCCGACGGATAATAGAAGGCGAATTCCTTGCCCTGCGGCGTAGTCACCCACGAGTCGAAACGTCTCTCGCCCTCGTACATCTCGATGACGCGGCCACCGCGCACCAGTCCGCCGTAAGCATCCGTACCCGTAACACGTCCGTAGGCGAGGCAGATACCCTTCTCCAATCCTATGAACTCGTTGTCGTGGTCGTGACCGACGAACACGCCCATCACGTCATTACACTCGGCGAACGAAGCGAACATGCCACTATTGATGTCAGCCGAACATACCTCGCCCTCGTCGCATCTGCCCCAAGTGCCTTTGCGGTTCATCAGGTTCTTGTATTCGGGCAGCGCGATGTGGAAGAACGCCAACGCAGGTAGCGGTTTGCCGCCGTTCATCGCCGTGTAGCGTTTGCTCTGGTCGCGGTACCAGGCAATCTGCTCGAAGTGAATCCAGTCGTAGTGTCCCAGTTCGTCGGTCTCCGGATAGTTGTTCGAGTCGATGCAGTAGAGCAGCGACTTCACCTTGTCCTTCTCCTTGGAGCCATACACCGGAATGACGTACTGACCGTGCCCCGGTAGGCCTTCCGGTCCGTGCGAACCTACGAAGTAAGCCGACTTCAGAAGCATGTCGAATATCTCCTGCTTGCTCATAAACTGCGGTTCGGCATCATGATTGCCCAACGTTACTGCGAACGGCATCTTCGCCTCTTCGAATATCTTTATGATAGCCTCCCAACCCTTCTTGGCAGGATTGGCAGTGACGACGTCGCCCGTCAGTATAGCGATATCGGGCTTCTCCTGGTTGAGTACAGACAGGATGGTGTTGCGTGTAGTGTCGCATCCGGGCGATGTAGGGTCCCAGTGGATGTCTGTGAACTGCACCACCTTGAACTTGCCGTCCTTGAAGTGAAACTGGTGTCGAGCGAATGTCGTTCCCACAATAAGCAAGAAGAGCAATGAGAGTAATAGATTTTTATTCATTCCCTTTTTATGTTTTAACGAATTAATTCTGAATGTCGACCAAAGCAAATCTTCAGTACACTGCAAAAATATAGAAAAAAACGCAATTATGTCTCGCAATGTTAAGAAAACTTTCCTGTTCACAAAAATAATTCTTACCTTTGTCTACGACCTAACATAGTCGTGTTTGTATAGCAATAAATGAGCAATCTATAATAGAAAATTATGAAAATAAAGAAAGCATTAGTCATAGCAGCCCTCGCCCTCTGCGTGCAGAGTGCCAGCGCACAGTACAACATGCCCACCCAGACCTTCACATACGACAAACCATACGCCGTTGAGAAGATCGCGACACCGAAGGGCAAGAAGGTGAAGAACGTGATATTGATGATTGGCGATGGTATGAGCCTCATGCACGTCTACACCGCATGGACAGCCAACCGCGGCAAGTTGTGGCTCGAGAACGCCACCGCCACAGGTCTGTCGAAGACGTGGGCAGCCAACAAGCTCGTCACCGACTCCGGCTCGGGTGGCACATCGCTCGCTACGGGCGTAAAGACCAACTACCATGCCGTAGGCGTAGACACAGAAGGCAAACCAGTGCCCTCGCTCGTCGACGTAGCGAAGGAGCTCGGCAAGGATGCGGGCATCGCCGTCACATGCCGACTTTGGGACGCTACGCCATGCGACTTCTGCTGCCACAACGTCGACCGCGACAAGGAGGAAGAGCTCGTCGGCGACTATCCTACAAGCGGTGTCGACTTTGTGTTCGGCGGTGGAGCGGAGAAGTTCACCAACCGCAAGGACGGACGCAACGTCTTCAACGAACTGCGTGTGAAGGGCTATCACGTGTCGCGCTCGCTCGACGACTTCTTCGCTTACGATAAGAACAGCCGTGTCTTTGCCGTGCCTTACGATAAGGACACTCCACTGCCCGACGAACGCGGCGACCTGCTCGCACGCGCGTCGATGAAGGGCATCGAACTGATAAACCGCAATAAGAAGGGCTTCTTCATGATGATCGAAGGCTCGCAGCTCGACGACTACGGACACTTCAACCAGCTCGATATGCTCATGAAGGAGACACTCGACTTCGACCAGACCGTGGGTAAGGTGATGAAGTGGGCGGCAGAGGACGGCGAGACACTCGTCGTGGTAACAGCCGACCACGAGACGGGCGGACTCACGCTCGTCAACGGCGACAAGAACGAAGGACGCGTAGAGTGCTGCTTCTCTACACGCGACCACTCCGGTGCTATGGTTCCGGTCTACGCGTTCGGTCCTGGCGCAGAACACTTCACCGGTATCTACGAGAACACCGACGTGTTCAAGCGCATCAAGCAGCTGCTCACATACGGAGTAATCAAGTAATATACAAATAAGATGAAGAAAGCGATATTAACCCTAACAGCCTCGCTCTTTGCGGTGCTTGCGCCGGCTCAGAACCTCATCTCTTCCGGCTCGCCGCTCTACAAGCTGCCTTACAAGAACACCTACGTTATGCAGACACTCGTGGCAGAGAACACGTTCCGTACGGCAAAGGTAGAGAAGCCGAAGCCCGGCACCTTCGAACAGGCACGCAAGGTGCTGCCCTCGCCCTATTGGGAGGGACACCCGAAGGAGATAGAGATGTACTGGAAGGCGTGGCAGATAGGTCTGAAGAACGTCTGTCAGCCGCTCGACGATTCGGGCTTCGTCACCTCATACATCTCGCCCGCCTATAACGGCAACATCTTCATGTGGGACGATGCGTTCATCACGATGTTCTGCCGCTACGGCGACCGCTTCTTCCCGTTCCAGAAGACGCTCGACAACTTCTACGCTAAGCAGCATCCCGACGGATTTATCTGTCGCGAGATACGCGCCGACGGCTCCGACTGCTTCGGTCGCTACGACCCCACATCTACCGGTCCGAACCTGCTGCCGTGGTCGGAGTGGCTTTACTACACGCAGTTCGGCGACGACAACCGTCTGAACAAGGTGTTCCCCGTGCTTGCTGCCTACTACAAGTGGCTCAAACTCAACCGCACATGGCGCAACGGCACCTACTGGAGCAGCGGATGGGGTACGGGCATGGACAACATGCCGCGCGTGCCCGAAGGCTACAACACTATCTATAGCAACGGTCACATGATATGGCTCGACGCCTGCTTGCAACAGATAATGGTGGCGAACATACTGCTGAAGATGGGCTTCTACCTTGAGCGCTGGCAGGAGATTGAGGAGTTTGAGGACGACATAAAGAATCTCTCGGCGTACATCAACAAGAACATGTGGAGCGAACGCGACGGCTTCCTCTACGACCAGTATGCCAACGACTCGCTCTCTACGACGCAGGGCATCTATGCTTATTGGACTTTGCATACCGATGTGCTGCCCAAGCAGCGCCTCGACCGCCTCGTGGAGCACCTCGACGACACTTGCAAGTTCAACCGCCCGCACCGTGTGGCGTCGCTTGCTGCCGATAACCCGAAGTATAAGGCTAACGGACGCTACTGGGAAGGCGGCGTATGGCCCGGAACCAACTATATGGTTGTTTCGGGACTCGTGGAGAAGGGCTACCGCCGACTGGCTCACGACATCGTGATGAACCATTACAATAATGTGCTGAAGGTGTACCGCAAGACGGGCACGTTTTGGGAGTATTACGCTCCGGAGGATGCTGCGCCGGGCTTTATGGCTCGCAAGGACTTCGTCGGTTGGACGGGTCTGCCGCCAATCGCTGACCTCATCGAGTACATCTTCGGCATACGTGCCGACATACAAGACTCGCACGTTACGCTCGACGTGCAGCTGCTCGATGCTTACGGCATCGACCGCTATCCGCTCGGTGCCGACGGCAATATCTCGTTCAAGGTGGCTAAGCGCAACTCTGTCAACGAGAAACCAAAAGTAACTATTAACACCAATATCCCATTCAAGCTGACGCTCATCTGGGGCGATGGCGAGAGCGTGGAGAAGGAAGTAGCCGTAGGCAACAACGCAATCTGATTGCGTTGTTGCCTGCGGTGTTGAGATGGTGATGTGTTGAGATGATAAGATGTTGAAGTGTTGAGATGGTGACATTACCCCGCACAACTCAGCACCTCAACATATCTCAACATCTCAACATCTCAACATAACAACATCTTATCACCACAACATATCTCAACATCTTATCATCTCACCACCTCAACATCTCACTATGCTTACAAAAATGATATTCGCCACACTTCTGCTCTTCGCGCTCTCAGCCCTCAACGGCTACGCGTCTGAGAAGAAGCGAGAGGCAAACTGCACCGTCGTCATAGCAGCCGACCTGCATTTCGATATGCCGCCAGAGACCGACCAGTTTCACCATGTGCTCGCCATCAATGCGCTCGGCGACCAGCGTCGCATCGACGGAGTGATACTCGCCGGCGACCTCTTCGACAAGTCGCATCCGAAGATACTCGACCTATACCGGCAGCGTTGGGAGCGTGGACCAGGTTATCGGCAAATCCACTACGACACATACCCCACGTTCGGCAACCACGACATCTCGCCCGAAAGCGGCAGACCGGAGCAGAACCGCATTGGCATGGAGTTCAACCTCCATTACCTCGACTCTACGCTGCTCGACATGAAGCAGGCTGGACGCATCTTGAACATACACCGCTCGTCGCGTTCCTACTCGTTCGACATCGGCGGCGTTCACTTCGTGTGCGGACAACTCGCTGCTGGCGACACCACCTACTGCGAGAGCAACATGCAGTGGATTGCCGACGACCTGAAGAAATACGCTTCCGACGGTAAGCCCGTGGTCTACGTGCAGCACTACGGCTTCGACGCGTGGGCATTGGAGTGGTGGACTGAGGAGCAGCGCACGCAGCTCTTCGACATCCTCGAACACTACAACTTCGCAGCCTTCTTCGTCGGTCACACCCACACCAAGTCGGTTCAGCACTATCGTGGCTACGACATCCATCAGGTGAATAACGCCTGGCGCGACGATGACGGCAACGCTTCGTTCGACGTGCTGCAGATAAAGGGCAAGCGTGTCACGGTGGAGACCTACGAGGTGCTCGACGGTAACGGAAACTTCAAGCGGTTGTGAGATATTGAGGTGTTGAGATGTTGAGATATGTAATGTTGAGGTGTTGAGATGTTGAGGTGTTGACATTACCCACATATATCACCACATCACTATCTCACCATAACACCATCATTGAATAAAACGATATATGAAGATACTATTGATAGGCGAGGCGAGCTTTCTTCACAACACACTGAAGAAAGGACTCGTAGAACGTGGACACCGCGTGCTCACTATGTCCGACGGCAACGGATGGCACGATGCTCCGCGCGACATTGACCTGTGCCGTAACCTGCGTTGGGGCAAGTTCGGAGGCTTGTGGGTGGTGTGGCAGTTGCTGCGCCATCTACCGCAACTGTGCGGCAACGACGTGGTGCAGATACACAACTATCAGTTCGTGCCGCTCATGTATCGCTGGAACACACTGCTGCTGCGTTTCCTCAAGCTTACCAATCGCTGCGTAGTGAAAGGCTGCTTCGGCGACGACCCGCAGATATTCCGTCGCCAGGCGCAGGGCGTACCTGCCTATTCTGACACCTTTTGGAGTGGGCAACTGCAGAACACCGACCAGCATCGCGACCGCATCGCTGAAGTTGTTGAGCACGGTGCTGAGGCTTCGTGGCGTAAAACGACAGCCATGGCTGATGCCCTCGTGCCCTGTCTCTACGAGTATTGGCTCGACTACAACGAACCGCCTTACGCTGCCAAACTCCATTACATACCGCTGCCGATGGAGTGTGAAAAGATGGTGAGATGGTGTGATGGTGAGATGGTGAAATGTGTGTGTAATGACACACCCTCTCACCCCAACGACTCTCAACTCCCAACAAATCTCACCACCTCACCATCTCACCACCTCACCATCCTTATAGGTCTTCAGCCCAAGCGCGACTTCATGAAGGGTGCAATGAAGATAGCCACGTTCGTGGAGGAGGTGGCGCGTCGCCATCCCGGCAAGGTGCAGATTAAATACGTAGAAGGAGTGCCTTACGACGAGTACATGCGTCTGCTTGCTGAGGCGGACGTGCTCGTCGATCAATTATACAGCTACACGCCGTCGATGAACTCGCTCGCGGCAATGGCACGCGGAACGGTTGTCATAGGCGGAGGCGAAGAAGAATACTATGAGTTTATTGGCGAGGATACGCTGCGCCCGATCATCAACGTGCGCCCCGATGTGCCCGACGAGGAGAACATCGCGACGATAGAGCGCGCCCTCTTCACCGACGGAACGCTCGAGAGAATGGCGCAAGAGAGCATACAGTTCGTGCACAAGTATCACGACTACCGCCACGTAGCAGAGCAGTACGAACAATTATATCGCTCACTGCTTGCCAAAGGTTAAATGGTCAACAATGCTTAACCCACTATCCATTGTCGGTTGCTACGGCTTCTGCCAGTGACAAAAGGTATGTAGCGGTAGATTGTCCATGTAAGGATTGTAGAGACAATAAGTACAATAGCAAATGCTACGAATACCCTTACATGGCTATTGTTGTAATAGAAACCGACATGCGCAGCTAATTTGCTGACAAGAAGCGGCACACCACCACACAGGAAGTAATAAACGAGTGAGTGCTTTCCTATCCATTCGAGCATTCTACATGATGGAAGATTACGGAATAGTCCGAACATAGCGAGGCAACCAATTACTACGTTTGCTGCGAATACTACGTAGTTGCTGATGTTGATGTGCCATATAGTCAATGTTATGTCTGCCCGTACTACATAAATCTTTAAAAACACAAATGCCAATAGACACACCACTATCCACTTGATGTCGTTTCTTATGTTCGGCTCGTATTTATGATAAGCATAACCGATTAATAGAAATAGCATCGCCATCAGCGCATTGTCTATCTGCCAGAAACAATAGCTTGTGACAGTCGAGAGCCAAATAGATGCTATAAATGTAGTTGTGCACACCGCAAGCATCCATTTTATGTTTCCCCTTACTATTTTCAATGTGGAGATAAACAGTATTTCAGCGACAGCAAGTGCCGCCACAAACCACGAAGCCTGACCGGTCAATATATTTGTTGTTATACCTATAAGGTCTAACTCTCTGCCATTAGCTACGGCTTTTGGGATTGCCATTGCTGTTGTGAATATGAAATATGGTATGATCAGTGTTCGTAATATCGATTTTATTTTGTGTTTTACGCAAACTTCTCCGTTAGGTTTGTAGATGAAGTATCCTGATATGATGAAGAATAGGTACAACGCATCCGTTACATACAAGTCTGTGATTATTGCATTCTTACCAATATAATATGTCTCTGTATGATCATATAGTATTGCCACCATACAGAGTCCTCGTAGGTTGTCAAGCCAATGTATTCTGTTTTGCATTTCCGTTATTTACGCTTTTGAGATAAATTCCAACAACTCTATCCACTTGCTGAACACGTTGTTTTTGAAATACTGTTTGCCCACTTCGAACGCATTCTGTCCGTACTTCTTGCGCATATCTTCCGAACTCATCATTGTGCAGAGTGCCTCACTGAACGCCTTGCAGTCGTTCTGCGGGACGATGATGCCGTTGACGCCGTTCTGCACAATATCAGCCGCACCGAACTTGAAGTTGAACACTACAGAAGGCAGACCGCACGCCTGCGCTTCGATGAGCGTCATCGGCTGACCCTCATAGCGCGACGACATGATGTGCAGACTGTATTCTGGGTAGACATCCATTATGTTGTTGGAGCGTCCGCAGAGCGTGATATAGTCGTTCAGACACAGCTGGTCTATTTGTTCTTGCAGCTTGTCGTGGAGCGATCCCACACCGTATATGTCCAAGTGCCAGTCGGGATGCTGTTCAGCCACTCGTTTCCAGCAGTCGATGAGCATGTCGAATCCCTTCTGATCCTCCAGTCTGCCCACAGCTATCGCCTTCTTCCGACCATAGTCTGCCACGCTGCGTTTCGGTTGCTCAATGAAGTTGGGTATGAGTTGCACGTTCTTGCCGTCTCCGAAAGCGTGCATGTCGCCCTTCGTGAGGCAGATTACGGCGTCGGCGCTGCGCTTCGTGAGCCAGAACAACTGCTGGTACGGATTGAACGGACGCGCAAGATGCGACTCGTACACACGCTTTGCCTTCGTGCGACAGAACGGAAGAAGCAGTGCGCCGAGCGTTGTGGTGAAGAAGATGATATCGGGGTCGAGCTGCTTCACAGCCTTGTTGAGTCGGCTTGCAGCACGTGCGAGCGTCGCCAACCTACTTGCGAGTGTCGCAATGCGTCCGTGGCTTTTCGTGGCGAACGGCACGTCGAGTCTCACGAACCCTATGCTCTTGTCGAGACTATACAGCACGGGTCGCTCGTCCTTGTACACAGACACTATCGTCACATCGTGCCCGTACTTCGTTGAAAGCTCGTTGGCCTTCAGCGAGACAATGCGTTCTACACCGCCGTTCTCGGCGAAATCCTCAACAATATATACTATCTTCATAATCTTATCGGCTTAATGTTTTGAACAAACGGCACGTCATTCGCAGACCGATTGTGTCTACGAGCAGCGCCTTCAGCGAGTCTTTCCACGTGGCGTAACCCCATATGGCAATGCGTTGAGGCTTCAGAAGTATGGTTTCTGTGCGGCGGAAGGTGTATAGCTGCGCCGTCAGCATGTCCATGTACAGGCGGTGCCAGCGCCGTCTGCGCGTGTCGATACCCAGCTCTCTTACGAGTGTCAGCTGTGCTTCGAGCAGCGATGTCAGACCGTTTGCCTTGTCCTTCGCCGCTATGCCCTCCGTATTGTAGTGGTAGATGTAACGTCCGTGGTTGACGGTAGCTATGCACGGGCGCTGCTTTATCAGTTCGATGTGTGTGAGCATATCCTCAAACTTCTTTCCAATCGGGAATCTTACGTTGTCGAACAGTTCGCGCTTGAATATCTTGTTGCACACCCAGCAATGCTCCGTACCCATGTAGGCGAGCCAGTCGAGCGCATCGTCGAAGACATGTTCGCCAGGCTGGAACAGCGTTTCGTCGGGCAAACCAGGCTTCTGCAGCATTGTGAATTCGATGATGTCGTATTCGGCATGTTTGGCGAGCGCATCGAGCAGCGGCGCATACGTATCAGCCGCCACCTCGTCGTCGCTGTCCACGAACGTTACGTATCTGCCCACGGCATGTTGCAGTCCGAAGTTGCGTGCGTCGGAGAGTCCGCCGTTCGGTTTGTGGAAGCTGCGTATGTTGGCGTGCTTTGCCGCGTATTCGTCAGCTATTCGTCCGCTTTCGTCGGTCGAACCGTCGTCGACGAGCAGCAGTTCGCAGTCGCTGATGCGCTGCGCAAGCACGCTGTCTACGCATCGGCACAGCGAGTCTGCCACATTATATATAGGTATTATTATGCTCAGAGTCATGGATTACGTTTTTTCTGTTGCGTATTGAGATAAGGTTATCTTATTCCGGTTTTCAGTTTGACGATATTCTTAAGCGTGTGCCAGCGGAACGAAAGTTTCTGCCAAAGCGAGTAATTGCTTCCCTTGCCGTTGCACGATGTAGCCGCGTCGTGTCGGCGGAACAGCAGCAGTCGGTCGTCGATGAAGTGCAACGAACCGCAGAACGCTGCCACGTTGCCGATCCAGATGTCGTGCATCGGGATGTCGGTAGGGAAGGGCAGTGCCTTGCTCAGCACCTCACGCTTGAACGCCATGCAACAGCCCGTATAGCCATTGCGCCAGAGAAGATTCGAGAGCCGTCCGCGCCTTACGTGCATCAGTTGGAAGAGCGATTCGCTTGTTGTGTTCAGAAGGCTGTCCGTAACCCTCGCGTCGCTCACCACGCAGTCGCACATCTGCAGTTCCTCCACACATCTTCTCACCTTGCCCTCAAGCCATACGTCGTCCTGGTCTGCAAGAAAAATGTATTCGCCTTTGGCATTGCGCAGTGCCCACTCGAAGTTGAGCGTAGGCGAGTGGCGTTGCGGTCCGTCGACTATGCGTATTCGGCGGTCGTTGAAGCTGCGCACAATGTCTAAGGTTCCGTCCGTAGACCCGTCGTCGCTCACCACCACTTCGTCCTCGGCTGAGAGTTGCTTGAGTATCGATGCCAACTGCTCGCCGATGTATCTTGCGCCGTTGTATGTAGCGATGCAAATAGAAATCATATACATCGTGAGTTAGTTGATGATGGCTATCTTGCACACAGTACCTTTGCTGCCGTCTTCTGTAGCTGTCTCCACCATGTAGATGCCGCTCGCCACGCGCTTGCCCTTCAGGTCGCAGCCGTTCCAGCGGTACGAACCGCCAGTGCTTCTGCCTTGGTTGACGAGAGTGCCGTTGGTTGTGACAATCTTCACGTCGGCGTTATAGCTCAGTCCGACGATGGTTATGTCGCCTGTGTAGTCGGGCGTAACGGGGTTGGGGTAGGCATATACATTGTCCTTGGTCATCTTCTCGTTCGGGGTGGTGGCATCGCTTTGATAAGAGCACAGACCTTTGTCGGTGGCAAAATATACTGTGCTTGAGTTAGGGTCGACAAGTACGTAGTGTACCGTGTTCGACAGCAGTGGCGAGTTGTCGGTGGTGAAGTGTTCGACCTGCGTGTTGCAGTCGTCGCTGATGAGGAACACACCGCTTGATGTGGCTATCCATTTGCGGTTGCCGCCGTCGACGGCGATGCAGCGTGTCTCGACGTTAGAGAGCAGATAGTCGGCGAGGTTCGTTCCGTCGTTGCGCGGTACCTTGTGTTGTGTCACCCAACCGCCACCATTCTTCACGTCGTTTGGGGTGAGGTATAATGGGCCTGCCGATGAAGCAACCCAGATGTTGCCGTTCTTGTCTTCTGTTACATGAAACAGGTAGTAGGGCTTGATTGTTGCATAGTCCTCGTTTGTGAATGTTGGTCCGCCTGCGTCGTACAGCTTGTTGTTCTTGTAGTCGTAGGCAAAGAGTTTCGTCTCCTCCCAGTAGCTGTTCACGAACCACATGTAGCCGTATGTCGGACTCAGGAACAGCTCCTTCACATCCCAAGCATTGTCCTTCGTCAATCCGATGTTGTTCATCACGCTCCACTCGCCGTCCTTGCTGAGCATCTTCAGCGGATTTGTAATCTGACTGTTCAGCACCCACAGATTGCCCGTAGGGTCGTACTTCACGCCGGTTGCCATGACATAGTTCTTGCTCTTGTCGGCTGTAGCCGACTCGAGCGGACTATTGTCGCGGTTGTAGCACTTCACGAACTTGCCGTCCTGAAACTCGTACAGTCCGCTCTTGGCACCCACCATCACGTGCCCTTCTTTCAGCGGGTCGAAGTCCATGCACAGATAGTCGACGTTCTTATGTCCGAGTTGTGCTTCTGTAGGTTGCTCGAAGTGGCTCCATGTAGTGCCGTCCCATACGTGCACGTCGCCAGGCAGATTGCCGTTTGTTTCCTGACTGAAAAGTCCGCCCACGGCATATATCTTTCCGTTGTGATTGTAGAGTCGGTAGAAGTTGTTCGATGCCGGACCTTCGGGCAGCACACCTTCTGTTTTGTATGTGCGTTTGCCATCGGCATCTACGGTGTAATACGTCAGTTTGCCTTCGGCTGTCTTTGTCCACCAGAGGTTTGTCTGTTTGTCTTGTACGTTTGTGCGATTCTCGCGCAGCGTCGTAAATCCGTCCTCGCGCACCCAGCGGCTCTTGTCGAGCAGGTTGTCGGTGAGTTTGCAGCGCAGGCGTCCGCGCTCCTTCGACTCGGCGTAGAGGTACCCGTTCTTCACGTATGTGTAGCTCACGTTGGTGTCGAGCTGATAGGTGTCCATGATGGCACCGTCGCGCGTGTTCAACTTCACCACGCCGAATGCTGTAGCGAGATAGGCGTATGGGCCGTCGAAGTCGATGTGGTTGATGGTCTTGTTGTCTGTCATCGACTTTCTGTAAAGGTCGGGCACGTTGATAACGTCGCCGTTGGCAGACAGCAGGTCGATGTTCGAGTTTGTGTAGACCACAACCAATCGCTTTGCAACTTTCGACCATCCGATGTGGCTCACCTCTACGTCTGACATTACGCCTGCTTTGTCGTACGTTTGCACTTCTCCGTCCGTGATGCTGTAGGAGAACACTGCCCCCGAGGCGAGCACAAAACATATGTTGCCGACAGGCTCAATCTCGGTTATGTTGCTGTAACTGGGATAGATTGTCCAGCGGTCTTTTGCGCTGTCAGCCCACGCCGTAAGCGTAGCCGTTAGTAATATAGCGAGCGAAATTATTGCTTTCATGTGTTTAATTGTTTATAATAAACAACGTATGTGCGCGTTGTTTATTGTGTATTTCGGCTGAAATTGCTAACTTTGCAATGACGAAGTATATTATAGACATTATCTACAATAACTAAAACAAACAAATATGAGCAAGAGAAAACTATTCACCGCCGTGCTCGCACTCGCTTCCGTGTGTGCAGGCACTGCCAAGACCTACGAGCCGGTTGACTACGTCAGTACGCTTGTCGGATCGGAGTCGAAGTACTCGCTTTCTACGGGTAATACCTATCCGGCTGTGGCTATGCCGTGGGGTATGAACTTCTGGACTCCGCAGACAGGAAAGATGGGCGACGGCTGGACATACACCTATTCTGCCGACAAGCTGCGCGGTTTCAAGCAGACCCACCAGCCGAGTCCGTGGATTAACGACTACGGTCAGTTTGCCGTTATGCCTGAGGTCGGCGCACCCGTGTTCGACGAGGAGAAGCGTGCATCGTGGTTCTCGCACAAGGCAGAGGTGGCTACACCTTATTACTATCGTGCCTACCTTGCCGACTACGATGTCGTTACCGAGATTGCGCCCACGGAGCGTGCTGCCATCATGCGCGTTACGTATCCCGAAGCTGAGCAGGCGAGCTTCGTCGTTGACGCTTACGACGATGGCTCATACGTGAAGGTGCTGCCCGAGCAGAACATGGTTGTGGGCTATACGACAAAGAACAACGGTGGCGTGCCCGAAAACTTCAAGAACTACTTCGTTCTGAAGTTCGACCGTCCGTTCGAATACACATCAGTAGTAGTGAACGGTGAAATAAAGAGTGGCGTATTGGTTAGCGATTGCAACCACGCTGGTGCCATTGTAGGCTTCAAGACAAAGCGTGGCGAGCAGCTCAACGTGCGCATCGCCTCGTCGTTCATCTCTGAGGAGCAGGCTGTAGAGAACCTCAAAGAGCTGGGCAACGAGACTTTCGATGCTGTGAAGGCGCGCGGACGCAAGATATGGAACGACGTGCTGGGCAAGATAGAGGTGAAGTCGCACGACATCGACCACCTCCGCACGTTCTATTCGTGCCTCTACCGCTCGGTGCTCTTCCCACGCTCGTTCTACGAGAAGAATGTGCAGGGCGAAATCGTACACTATTCGCCGTACAACGGCGAGGTGCTGCCCGGCTATATGTTCACCGACACCGGCTTCTGGGACACCTTCCGCTGTCTCTTCCCGCTGCTCAACGTGATGTATCCGTCGATGAACGAGAAGATGCAGGCTGGCTTGGTGAATGCATACAAGGAGAGCGGATTCCTGCCCGAGTGGGCTTCGCCGGGTCATCGCGGCTGCATGGTGGGCAACAATTCGGCATCTATCGTGGCTGACGCTTACCTCTGCGGACTGAAGAACTACGACGCAGAGAAGCTTTGGGAGGCTGTGGTGCATGGCACAAAGGCTGTTCACCCGACGGTTTCGTCTACCGGCCGTCTCGGCTACGAATACTACAACAAACTGGGCTACGTGCCTTATGACGTGAAGATAAACGAGAATGTGGCACGCACACTCGAGTACGCTTACGACGACTGGTGCATATACCAGTTCGGCAAGCAGCTGGGCAAGTCGAAGAAGGAACTTGAGCCGTTCCGCAAGCGTGCGTTCAACTATCGCAACGTGTTCGACAAGGAGACCAATCTCATGCGCGGTCGTCTGCAGAACGGCGAGTTCCAGAAGCCGTTCTCTCCGCTGAAGTGGGGTGACGCCTTCACCGAGGGCAACGCTTGGCACTACACATGGTCGGTGTTCCACGACCCGCAGGGACTTATCGACCTTATGGGTGGCAAGCAGGTGTTCAACCAGATGCTCGACTCGGTGTTCAACGTGCCGCCATTGTTCGACGACAGCTACTACGGTGCTGTTATCCACGAGATTCGCGAGATGCAGATTATGAACATGGGCAACTACGCTCACGGCAACCAACCCGTACAGCACATGATTTATCTCTATGGCTACTCGGGCGAGCCGTGGAAGACGCAGTACTGGATTCGCCAGACTATGGATCGCATGTACAACGCCAACCCCGACGGCTACTGCGGCGACGAGGACAACGGACAGACCTCTGCGTGGTATGTGTTCTCGGCAATGGGTTTCTACCCGGTATGCCCAGGCTCTGGCGAATATGTGCTAGGTGCACCGCGCTTCGACGAGATGACGCTTCATCTGGAGAACGGCAAGAGCGTGAGCATCAAGGCACGCAACAATGAGGACGAGAACTGCTACGTGAAGGCACTGCAGCTCAACGGTGCTCCATATACCAAGAACTACGTTACGCGCACCGACCTTATGAACGGTGCACAGTTTGTTTACGACATGGCTTCGGAGCCTAACAAGCAGCGCGGCACGGCTGAGAGCGATGCTCCGTACTCGTTCTCGAAAGTGAAGAAATAATTTTTTTTCGCTTCAATTTACGGTTGTCTGTAGAATGTATGGTTGCTGAAAAAATCTGCCATATCTTTCAGAACCGCCGTAACCTTCATATTATAAACCATTTAAAGGCTGGTAGATTTCCTCGAAAACTGGAAATCTACCAGCCTTTCTTCCATCCATCTACCAGTCGTTTTCCTGCTTTTCCGTAATTTTCAACTCTCAACTCTCAATTCTCTTTTTGTGCTTGCTCATTTCGCCATTTTTTAGTAATTTTGCACTCCGTTTGCCGCAATTCCTGGCAGACAGCACTCGAAAAGATTAAAGGATAACATTGTAAAGCATATATGACAAGCAGTAAAAACACACACGCCTCGTCCGCTTGGACTGAGGTCGAATACTCGACTCGCTGTACGAACCCCTACATCAGCAGTCCGATCTACGTACCCGAAGAAACATCTTATTTTCTCTGTCGCGCTGACGGCACACGCCAGCAGTGCCGCCTCTCGTTTGTGGTGTTCCGCGCCGACGGAGCCGATGCCGACGATTGGGAGGACGACCCGATGGTGGGCAGTCTTGACATCTGCGTGCTTGGCGACGGCGATGAGGAGGTGCAGCCGGTAGAGGCGGTGTATCTCGGCATCTCGCCCGACCGCTTCCTCTCTGTAGTGCGCGAGGACGAGCAGGAGATTGTTTTCGACTTCACATGGCGACAGGGCACCATAGAAATCGACCGCGCGCAGGAGACCGACGAGGGCTTCGTTGTGCGCAAGGACGACTTCGGCGACGACGGCATCGCCTGCCGACTCACTCCGCGCAAGGGCAATCCGTTCACGCTGCGCCTGCAGATACCATACGTAGGCTTCTCGCTCCTCGATGCCGACGGCAACAAACTCTCGGGCGACCTTGAGATAGCGCACAGCGACATCCACAACTACTCGTACGCTTTCGTGGGCGACCACTCTAACGACCGCTTCCAGATAGCACTCGACGAGGGAAAGCTCAACTATATGTGCGTGCTCAACGACGACAACCGACTCTCGGTGCGCGATATGCGCAACCGTATGGCTCTCGTGAAGGAGATCGACCTGCAAGGCTCGCTCAGCGATCTGCTCATGGGTGCTCACTCGGTGCTCGTGAAGAACAAGATGATGCGTTGGCGCATCGCTCTCACCGGCGACGAGGTGGAGGGTGCCGATGCTGTGGAGCTCACCGGTGTGGCTCTCGCACGCTTCGCCTTCGAGCAGTTCAGTGCCGAGGAGAGCGTAGACGAGGACATGCTTGCGCAGCGACTCATGCACATGGAGCAGCACCTCGGCTTTCAGTGGTACTGGCTTGATGATGCCGACTGGAGCCACGAGCACCTCGACGGACTCATTGATATGGACGGTCTCGATGCCGACCCCGAGAAGATGATGCGCCAGGCACTGCTCTTCAATCGCTACGAGGCTTTCATGCAGCGTCTCGCAGCCTTCTCCTACATCTCGCAGAAACCAATACAGGGCGACCAGCTCCAGGCGCGCAACAACAAGCGCAAGATAGCACGCTGCGTGCGCCACATACTGGCTCACCGTGCAGGCGAAGCTAACATCTGGGAACTCGACGATGAGGCTCGCCGCGAGATAATCCACTTCCACAACACGTTCCACCGCGAGTTTGCTGCTGCCTTGGAAGCATAGAATAGCAAGACTCTGCATTTGTTGATTTCGCGTAGCCACTGGCTCGCACACCTTTATATCTGATTATGTTATTGCCACGCTGCGACAACGATGTTGCCGTAGCGTGGCAATGTTGTTTTAGTAGCGTGGCAATATTGTTTTAGTAGCGTGACAATATTTTTTAAGCAATAAAGCTGTTGTCCGTTAACTTCTTGAACGACCCAAGAGAGTGATAAACTTCTTTAATACCATTAACTTCTGAGCTTGCGAAAGTTTAATTAATTAATAAGTTCCCCAAGAAAAGTGTGGTGTTTGTGCGAAAGTTCCCCGAGAAAAATGTGGTGTTTGTGTGAAAGTTCCCCAAGAAAAGTGTGGTGTTTGTGCGAAAGTTCCCCGAGAAAAATGTGGTGTTTGTGTGAAAGTTCCCCAAGAAAAGTGTGGTGTTTGTGCGAAAGTTCCCCAAGAAAAGTGTGGTGTTTGCAAAAATATATATGAAAAAGCGGCAGCTGGAAATAAAACGTTTCGTTTCCGGCAGCCGCTTTTCTTACTTAAAATGCTTTGTTTAGGGTGCGTGGTATGGGCAGGATGCCCATACCTCCTATCTTTTTACTTTTAAAAGCAGAGCGTTTTACTTTTTTACTCTTTTACTTTTTTACTCTTTTACTTTTTTACTCTTTTACTTTTTTACTTTTAAAAGCTCTATTGCACAACGTACTTTTTACCGTTTACGATGTAGATGCCCTTGTTGAGTCCGTCGAGGGCGTGGTCGGCATCGTTGGTAGTGCGCACGAGTGTGCCGCTGATGGTGTAGATGCGTACCGGGCGCGGAGTGGTGGGTGCGTTGACAGTGATGATCGACGTTGGGTTCTGGTAGTTGTCGTAGCTGAACGGCACGTTCTGCATGTCGCCCCAGATGTAACGCTCCAGACCAGGATAGTCGACGAACGGGTTGCGGTTTTTCTGCACGCCGTAGGCAGCGTTGTTGCGGTTAATCTCCTTCTCGCTCACGGGGTCGTTCTCAGCCCACTTCAGCAGCATGTTCAGTGCCCACTCCTTGTAAGCAGGATAGGAGTTGCCGGCGAGCATCGGGCTCGACCAACCGCTTATCTTGCTCTCGTAGCATGTAGCCATGTAGAGATAGATGCGCGCGAAGTCGCCCTTGTACATATCGTTCGGTTCGAACACAGTGCCCGTGTAGCCGGGAGTTGTTGACTTACCGAGTTTGCTGAAACCCTTGTTTGACTTGTATGTTTCGCCTTTGGTCTCGCCGAACGGAAAATTGCTGCGTTTACCATTGACGTATCCGTCGGTCGGCACTACGTGAACAATGTCGCTGACCATTGGCGATTTCTTGTTAAACCAACTTTTCGGGAAGGAGTGTTCGCGGTTATATATATCGCCTTCTTTCTTGTAGTTGCCACCATTATCGTTAAATTTGAAGTTGGTGGTGCAAGAATACATATCCCAAACCTTGCCGTCGTCGCGGCGGTCGGTCTTCTGGTAAGCCGATATGAGTCCGTCATAAGAAACAACGTCTGGGTTGCCGATAATCTTAGATAATGCTGTTTTGAGAGCCTTTCCCTTTTTGCCGTCAGCAGCGCTGTAGTATGTGCCGCTGTTGTTGGGGCCTTGCGCGAAGGCTCCGACGAACGAGAAGATGGCTATTGCGAATAATGATTTGCGTAAAGAAATGTTCATCTTTCTGTTTTTTTAGTCGTATGTTAATCCGTTGGTGCAGATGTCTCATCTGCACCAACAAAGTTGGAATAATCTGTTGGTGCAGATGAGACATCTGCACCCCCTAATGATTAGTTGTGTACCAATGTACCGATTTCCTCGCCCTGCATCACCTTCTTCAGGTTGCCCACGATGTCCATGTTGAACACGTAGATAGGCAGGTTGTTCTCCTTGCACATTGTGGTAGCGGTGAGGTCCATCACCTTCAAGCCGCGTGTGTAGATTTCGTCATAAGTGATATCGGTGAACTTCGTAGCTGTCGGGTCCTTCTCGGGATCGGCTGTGTAGATGCCGTCGACGCGTGTGCCCTTGAGCATCACGTCAGCCTCAATCTCGATGCCACGGAGCGACGAGCCAGTGTCGGTGGTGAAGTAGGGCGAGCCGGTGCCGGCAGAGAAGATGCAGACATATCCTGCCTCCATAGCCTCGATAGCCTTCCACTTAGAGTAGAACTCGCCGATAGGCTCCATGCGGATAGCTGTGAGCACCTTAGTCTTCACGCCCAGTGCGCCGAGCGCCGAGCTGAGTGCGAGCGAGTTGATGACGGTAGCGCACATGCCCATCTGGTCGCCCTTCACGCGGTCGAAGCCTTTCGATGCACCGCTGAGTCCGCGGAAGATGTTGCCGCCACCGATGACGATGCCAATCTGCACGCCCATTTCGTGTACTTCCTTGATCTGCTCTGCGTATTCGCCCAGACGAACGGGGTCGATACCGAAGCTCTGCTTGCCCATGAGGCTCTCGCCACTGAGCTTGAGGAGAATTCTCTTGAATTTTGCCATGTTGTATGTTTCGTTTGTTTTATTTGTTATTGTTGGGGTGTTCTCTCTGCTTGGTTGGTGCACCTTAGGGGGTGCAGCTGTCTCAGCTGCACCAACAGAGCTGTTGGTGCAATTCTTAGGTTGGTGCACTTTTTGCTTGGTTGGTGCACTTTAGGGGGTGCAGCTGTCTCAGCTGCACCAACAGAACTGTTGGTGCTATCCCTTGATTGGTGCACTTTTTGCTTTGTTGGTGCACTTGAGACAAGTGCACCCCCTTATGTGCACCCCCTTATGTGCACCCCCTTGTGTGCACCCCCTTGTGATGCAAATGTACTGTTTTTTCGTGATGTAGCCAAACCATTATAGGATAAACCTCACTTCCTTCATCCAATACGTGCGTTCTTGCCCATTTGCGTCGGTGAGATGCAGGCATCCGTTGGGTGCCACGTGGCTTATGCGTGCCTCGAAGCGTTCGCCCGTAGCGCAGTCTTCGTAGGGGTGCAGCCCCTCGCGACGGAACAGCGCAGCGTTGTATTCGGCGCAGATGCCGCTGATGTCGCCCTCTTCGGCGCGCCGGTAGTATTCGTTGAAGCTAAGAAGCACGGCATCAAGCACCTCGTTGAGTGGTGTCTCTACACATATTATATTATATAGCGACACAGGATTGGGCGCATTGCTGCGAAACTCGCGCTGGTTCACGTTCAGACCGATGCCGTACACGCAGCGGTCTATCGTCTTTCCCTTCACGGTGGTCTCGATGAGCGTTCCGCTTATCTTGCGGTCGCGCCAGTAGATGTCGTTGGGCCACTTCAGCGTGATGTGGTCGGTGTACTGGTCGAGCGCCGCCTTCAGAGCCAGTGCGCCTGCCATCGACAGCACGTACTGGTCGGCTACGGCTATGTTCTGCGGACTGGTGAGTATGGAGAACAGCAGGTTCTTGCCTCGCTCGCTCTCCCATGAGTTGCCTGCCTGTCCGCGTCCTGCCGTCTGATATTCCGCCACCGCCACAACTATCTCGCCGTTTGGCGGGGCAGGGTGAGCAAGAAGCACATCGTTCGTCGACGTGGTCTCCGTGAGTTTTAGTATCTTCATTTTCAGAGTTTTGAATTCAAAATGCCAAGCACGGGTTGAACGCATCGACGATGTGCTCCACTTGCGCCGTCTCCTTCGTGCCGCCAATAACGGAAATCACGTCGAAGCGCAGTTCGTCGAGCACGTTCAGCATCTTCACATACGAGTCGGCAGCCATGCCGATGTTGCGAATCTTCTTTCGGTCGATCGCCTCCTCGGGCTTTGTAATGACATCCGTAGCTCGCGTCTTCACCTCCACGAACACGATGGTGCGCAGGTCGGGCGACCGCGCGATGATGTCAATGTCGCGGTGTCCGTCACGCCAGTCGCGCTCAATAATCTCGTATCCCGAGTTGCGCAGATAGTCGGCAGCCAGGTCTTCGCCCCATTTTCCCGTGTCGTTATGCTTTGCCATGTTGTTCGTTTTGCAGGCAAAGGTACAGCTATTTGAAGAGACGACAAAGCAAGTAGGCTTGTTTTTGTTTAATTCGACCTTACCACGTTACGGAGTACGGCTACTTTGTACTTCTATGTACGGCAATAATAGTCGTTTGAATGTTAAAATTGGATGGTATTGATATATTTTTCGTGTAAACCTTGCTTGTTATGATAAAATATCATTAAATTTGCAGTGGCTCTCAAGTCTGTGTGTCAAATTGGGTTCGCTCAATGTCGATAAGCAGACAGCCAACGCCGAGCTGAAAACTGAGAAGTCCAAACAACTTTCTCGGTAATAAGCGGGCTATGGGTGGGAAGAGAGTCAAGACATATAGAAGGCGTTTATCTTACGCTGTGTTTGAGACGAGTCGAATCTTGCAAACATTCTGAATTATAGTCTCGAATATGGTCAACGGTAGATGTCCCGGGTGTGATTTATCAATCCCCGTGGAGACCTTGTAAGCATAGATTGTATCCTTTGGGGATGCAGTAAAATGTATTATATAGGTCTCTTTACGGTACTGATTTTCATATCGGCGTGGGCTCTGACGTTGTCTGTTCGACTATAATAGGCAATGCAAGAGCCTCGACTCGTGGAATGGACAACAGGACGATTCCACGCTTTTTTTATGTCAATAATTGCGGACTTAACGCCAGACATAAGAAACGATATGAACGCATTGCTTAATGCGCATACCCCCAGAGGTCGAAACAGATCTCCTCACGTTGGACTTACCTCCAACGTCCTCCCCGAAGCTCAACGCTCACAAACAGGGGTGTCCTCGGACTATGTGCAAAAGGCAGATCACGAATGGTTCGTGTTGCGAGTTACATACAACAGAACACAGAAAGCTTGCGACATCATATCTACAGCCAATGTGCAGTCATATATGCCTATGCATTATATAATAAAGAAAGAGATTGGGAAGAAGAAGCGAATGTTACAGCCTCTTCTTCCCAATCTCTTTTTTGTATATGCTACAAGGGAGACTGTAAACTCCATTATCAAGAAAAAGGGAGAAGAGACCTCTGTTTTAAAATTTTATCTTGATAAGACAAAACCATTGGAGGACAATGGCAAACATCCCCCTCTCACCATCCCATTTACATCAATGACGAACTTTATCAAAGCTACAAGTACAGAAAGTGAGCATGTACGGATAGTGTCCGCGGAACAATGCCACTATAAAAGTGGTGATATAGTAAAGGTGATTGATGGAGAATTTAAGGGGGTAACAGGTCGTGTAGCTCGTATAGCAGGACAACAACGTGTTGTTGTGGAAATATCAGGGCTATGCTTAGTCGCAACAGCTTATATACCCACAGAATTTATCAAGTTTATCAAATAACGCCGAAAGGCATATTGTTTAATTTAAATTCAATTTATTATGAAAAAGAATGAAAAGAATGAAGAACTTCAGTCAAGAAGAGAGTTCTTCAAGAAGGCTGCAAAAGGTGCACTGCCTATCTTGGGTTTGGCTATTATGGCAACCAATCCTATTGTAGCGAAAGCAACAAGTGTTTCAGGTTGTAGAATTGACGCTTGTACAGCAACTTGTACTGGATCTTGTAAAGGTGCATGCTCTGGCTGTTCACACGGATGTTCAGGTAGTTGCATGAGAGGTTGTACCAGTAGCTCAAGACACTAAAAAAATGTAAAGAAGGCGTGTCGAAACACTATTTTTGCAAAAACAAAGAGGTGTTTTGGCATGCCCTCATTCTTACAAATCATCCTATCCTATGGTAAAAGAAAACAAAGAAACGTGGCAAGAAGGTTTATCAAAAGATATAACTTTCATTGTTACAAAAGACTGTCAATTAGCTTGTAAATATTGTTATCTAGTAGGCAAGAATACCAAAGAACGTATGACATGGGAAGTGGCAAAATCTGCTATTGATTACATTCTTGACCATGAAAAAGAGATGACAGAAGAAAGTGTAATTTGGGATTTCATAGGCGGCGAACCATTTTTAGAAATAGATTTGATTGACAAAATCTGTGACTATATAAAATTACAAATGTTTCAACGTAACCATCATTGGTTTAATTCTTACCGTTTTTCTTTTTCAACAAATGGTATAAACTATCACACGGCAAAGGTTCAGAATTTTATTCGAAAAAACAAAGAGCACTTAAGTATTGGTATCACTATTGACGGCACGAAGCGCAAACATGACCTCAATCGTATCTGGAAGACCCCAGAGATGGAAAAAGGTATTCTACCTAAACCAGAAGAAGAGAAAGGATCATATGAAGATGTGGTTCGTAACATCCCATTATGGCTCAAACAATTTCCAAATGCAAGTACAAAAGTAACAATTAGTAGTGCTGATATACCATATATAAAAGACAGTGTGTTGCATCTTTATTCTTTGGGTATACATGAAGTTAATATAAACTGTGTATTTGAAGATGTTTGGAATGATGGTGACGATAAACTGTTTGAGGAGCAGTTAGTACAATTAGCTGATGCTATCATTGATGGGGATTACTATAAAGATTATGCTTGTTCGTTTTATTCAGAACATATTGGTAAGCCAATGGATAGTAATTTACAAAACGAGAATTGGTGCGGAGCAGGAAAGATGCTTGCTATTGATGCTGCTGGACTTTTCTATCCTTGCACCCGTTTTGCACAATATTCATTACGTTCTAAAAAAGCTTGGACGATAGGAAATATAAATGAAGGGATAGATAAAAATAAACTCCGTCCATTTCTTACACTAAATAGATGTACACAAAGCAAACAAGAGTGTATTAACTGCGAAGTTGCAAGTGGTTGTGCTTGGTGTCAAGGAGAGAATTATGATGCAGCAGAAACACCAACAGCATACCAACGTGCCACCGCCATTTGCAAAATGCACAAAGCTCGTGTACGTGCCAATAACTACTATTGGAACAAACTATACCGCAAACTCGAACTTGAAGGAACACGAGAAGAGTTTGAAAAGAACAAAAGAGAGTCAAACCTTTCAAATTGCTAAGTCCTATGTTACAATATCTCGTTATATTACTTGACAATACAGCCACGTCTTATTGTCACTATGAGAACTTCTGCCACGAAAAGAAACTTATTTCAATAGAAGACTTGAAACAAGGCATCTTTTACGGAATGAAGGAAAATCTCATGATTCAGTTTGTCTACCCTGATTATGAATTGCCACAAGAGTATAAGGATGTCATAAATACCATAGATCATAGTGACATCGTATCTTCATTATGTGAAGACGACGAATTGCGTAAAAATGCAGATGTGGTTATTTGTCATGATTGGAATGGTATACAGTTTTCCTCTTTTGACAAAGATAGAATCTACACTCTAAGAACAAGCAAAGAAGACTTGTTCGACAGATACAAACTGCTAAAAGGCATAATCAGTTCTTCACTCCGTTTGAATGTTGTCATAACTGATATTGAAAAATTCACAGAGGAAGACTTCAAAAAATACAAAGAAGTATTGGAATACCTTAGTGATGTCCTCAAAACTTGCTACGCAGAAGGAAAATCACCACAATTGAATCTCCTCACCGACCGCATGATGCTTGATGGCATGAATAACTGCAATGCAGGTGTTGAAAATATAACATTAGCACCTAATGGCAAGTTTTATGTTTGTCCAGCCTTCTATCTATCGAAAGAATGCGATGGTAATGAAAAATCATTGGATGAAGTATGTCAAAAAGGATATAGTATAGGTTCTCCAAAAGAAGGATTAGACATCAAAAACCCACAGCTATACAAACTTGATCATGCTCCACTATGCAGAAAATGCGATGCATATCAATGCAAGCGTTGCATTTGGCTGAACCGCAAGACAACACTTGAAGTAAATACTCCAAGCCATGAACAATGTGTGGTGGCACATTTGGAACGCAATGCAAGCCGTAATTTGTTAACGAATATACGCAAGTACGGAGCGTTTTTAGCAGATAAGGAAATGAAAGGGATTGATTATCTTGATCCTTTTGATGTATTACAGAAATAAAATTAACAAAAATACGAATATGAAGAAAATTATTCTTTTATTTTTTATGTTTCTGCAGATCCAAATCCTTTCTGCACAAACATATGCATACAGATTAGAGTATTATGTTTTATCTGATGGAATGAAAAGTTCAAATGCTGGAGCTTGTGCCGTTGGTCGTATATTTTACTTTACATTCAACGGCAACAAGTCCATGTGCTATATGACAGATAAGAATGGAAATTACAATCTTGGAAATGGCATAGGAAAATACCAATATGTAGGTTGTAGAAATAATATGTATATATTTGAAGAGTGTAGTACAAACATGTTTAAGCCGAAGCAAGACAAATTGTATTTTTCCAAAGACTTTAATCGCATGAATTGGCATAGTTATTATGACAATTTTATGGATGATGGTAATGACAAGACTCGAGTTCTCACATATACTTCTAATCCGAATAGGCAAAGCGAACAGTCACACCTCTATTGATACATAAAAATTAATAAAAATGAAGAAAATAATAAGTCGAGTAACAGAAGAAGAGAAAAACGAAATCCAAGCACTGTTTGAACGCAGAAACGGATTAAACGAGTTGTCCCAAATTCTCACAATAGAAAATGAGGCTCTATACGAGAAACTGGTGAAGGATCTTGGTGAAACGGGAGCTAAGTTCCAAGGCTGGTGGGATCGTATGGGTGAAAAGTATAACTGGGAAAGTGCCGAAGACGGTAACTGGGAAATCAACTTTGAGACGTGTGAAATTTATCTTGTAACAAAATAATAAAAATGACACAATTACTATTTGCAGCACAGTTGCTATTTATCGGTTCTACAGAGCTGTTGCTTATTGGTGGCATAGCCTTACTCTTGTTTGGCGGTAAGAAATTACCAGAAATGATGCGAGGCTTAGGAGAAGGTGTCCGTGAGTTCAAAAAGGGAGTCAATGATGCCAAAGAAACCGATGAAAATTCTAATAATGAAGAAGTCGAAAAGAAGGAGTCAGAAGAGAATCCATCAAAAGATGAATTGAAAAATGACTAAAGAAAACGATTCTAACTTAATGACATTCGGCGGACACTTGGAAGTGTTTCGTCGAATGTTATTTCGCATTATTGCTGTTGCTGGCACGCTCTCCGTAATTGTATTTCTTTGTAAAGAAACAACATGGAAAATGTTGTTAGCACCAAGTGAGTATAATTTTACAACTTATCAATTGATTGAAAAATTCATTTCGTCATTTGGTATACAATTCCATTTTGAGAAATTCCATGTAGATTTGATTGCTACGGATTTGTCAAGCCAGTTTATGACCCATATTACAACATCTGTATATTTGGGATTGTTAGGTGCATCACCTTATATATTATACGAACTTTTTAGCTTTGTGTCACCAGCTCTTTATGAAAATGAAAGAAAACACTCAATAACCGTAGCAACTATAATATATCTGTTGTTTGTTGTTGGTGTGCTAATGAGTTATTACATACTGTTTCCCATTTCGTTTCGCTTCTTAGGTACATATAGCGTTTCAGAGAATATCCGTAGTACTATCACATTAGACTCTTACATAGAGACCTTTACGACTTTGACATTCATCATGGGTATTGTTTTTCAATTACCTATAATCATGTATATCTTGGCAAAAGTTGGCTTTATTTCATCTCAATTGTTGGCAAAATACAGGAGACATGCATTGATTATCATAATGCTTGTTGCTGCAATTATAACGCCACCAGATTTAATGACTTTAGTACTGGTTACCATACCATTATATTTATTATACGAAATTAGTGTTAGGATAGTTAGATTTGTAGAAAAGTAAAAACCCCACATATGAAATTTTTGATAACATTTATTTTGATTGCTTTACCTTTTCAAGTGCTTGGTAAAGATTACGTTACAAAGCAAGAAAAAAAGACTATAAGATCTTTGAAAAGAGCATATAGGTTAGAAAGTGTCGCAATTCAAAGACCCAATAAGAACTTCATGTATTACGAACTATGTAATAAGGAAGGTAAAATCATGATTGCAGATTCTACAGGGAATGTAATAATACCACAAAGTAAATCTGACAATGATGCTTATAGTAATTGTATTGAATTCATTAACAGTGCGGAAAAAGGATACTTATTTCTTGCTATGAAATCAATCGGAGGAAAAAAATATGAATATCGGTTTTTCTCAACAAAAGGAGAATTAATAGCCACATATAATGGAAAACTTTCCAAAAGTCGATATCCCACAATATTCGTTTATCAGAATTTGATAGGTAATTTTGGATTGGTATCTAACGATGGAAAACAAATATTGCCTAATGACTATTCATACATAAGTGTTGATAGTTCAGGAATTTGCAAACTGACTCAACTCAAAAACGGTATTGAAAGACGAGGGGCATACAGCTTGTCAGATAAGATAAGAACAAGTGTTCCTTGCGATTTCTATAATGTTGATTATAGTGAAACGGAAAACTGTTGGAAAATTAAAGTTCATAAATACGACTCTACTTTTGTTTATAACGATACATGTCATTATGATACTTCATTCCTTGACGAGGGTCAGAAACTTTTTGAAAGTAAAGAATTTTTAGAAGCGAGAAAATTCTATACAATAAATGCAGAAAATATAAAATGGGCTTATTTTTATATCGGAGCATCGTTTTATATGGAAATAATGCAACTTCGTGAAGACATGAATTCATGTATGAAAGAGCTTAAAATAAGTTGTGATAGAAAAGACATAAGCATTGCTACAGAGTTGCATAAGAATTTGCAACTTCTGACTACAAAGATAGAAAAGGCAGAACAAAGTTTTAATCTCTATCTAAGCCGTGATACAAGATATTATATCCAAACACAAGAGATGCTTTTCGAATTGTCTGAATTAAAAAATAGTATTATAGGCTATAAGAAAGAAATAGCAATGGCTATTACTGATTTAGATCGTAGATGCAGCGAATATGATAAAATGGAGCGTGAAGCATATCTGAGAGAGTTAGAACAACAACGTCTTAACTTGGAAATGCAAAAAATACAAGAACAAAAACGAGCAAGAGAACAACGTGAACGTGAGATTCGAATGAAGAGGCAAGCGGATTTGAGCCACAAACAAAATAATAAGAGAAAAAAAGTAGAAGAGAAAGTAGATAACAGATGGAGTACAAGACGATAGCCGTACTTTTATTGTTGAAATTAAGTAGGTTTGTATGTGGTAGTGGTACTTATATTATAAAAAAATAAGTACCACTTATTTTGTGTTGTCTTTCTTTTTCATTATCTTTGTATTCACTTTTTTAGTGACTTAGTATCTACGATGTACTTATTAAGTATCCACTTGAAGACATAAAACGACATGGAGAATACAGAACAGCAGAAGAAGGACGAGCAGTTTATGCGTCGTGCTCTGGTGGAGGCGGAGGCGGCACGCGACGAGGGCGAGATACCCGTGGGCGCGGTTGTCGTGGCTGGCGACCGCATCATTGCGCGTGCGCATAACCTCACGGAGACACTTGGCGACGTGACGGCACACGCCGAGATGCAGGCGATAACGTCGGCTGCTAACCAGCTCGGCGGCAAATACCTCACCGACTGCACGCTCTACGTCACCGTAGAGCCTTGCATCATGTGCGCCGGTGCCTTGGGCTGGGCGCAGGTGCGTCGCGTGGTGTATGGTGCTGGCGACGAGAAACGTGGCTTTCGAGCCTTTGCACCGAAGGCTCTGCACCCGAAGTGCGAGGTGGTAAGCGGTGTGTTGGAAGAGGAATGTCGAACGCTAATGACCGAGTTCTTCAAGTCGAAACGTGGCTGATTTATAAATAAATAAACAACAATAACGATATGAACAAATCAGAAACAAAACACTCTTGTTGTGGCGGAAGGCAGAACTTCTGGCTGTGGCTTGGCGCATTGGTTGTGGGCTCGTGCCTCGGATTGCTCGGCGTGGAGTGGGTGAACACGGCGGCTAACTTCGTGGCTACCGTCTTCACACGTCTCTTCCAGTTTATAGCCGTGCCGACCATAGCACTCGCCGTGACAACAACACTCGCAACGTTCGGTATGCAGCGCGAAACACGTCGCATATTCCGCCATACCATCAGCTACACGCTGCTCACCACCATCGCTGCAGCTGCTGTGGGCATGGTGCTCTATATCATCATCTCGCCCGACAACTTGCCGATGGAGATGGTGAAGAGTAGCCGTTTGGGTGACGGCGTACCGCAGGAGGTGACCAATGGGTCGTACTTCGACTATATGATTGGCATCGTGCCCGACAACTTCCTGCGTCCGTTCATCGAGGGCAATGTGCTGTCGGTGCTGCTCATCGCCGTGGCTGTGGGCTTGGCGTTGGCGAAGATGCCCGAGGGGGAGAACAAGGTTCTGCTTATGCGCGGACTGAGTGCGCTGCAGGAGGTAGTGTCGCGACTCATCCGCTGGCTAATCGCTGTGCTGCCCGTGGGCATCGTGGCGTTCGCTGCGCAGCTGTCGGCAGAGGTGTCAGCAGGCACGGTCGTAGCATCGATAGGCAAGTACGTAGCCGTGATATTGGGTGGCAACATGTTGCAGTTCTTCGTGGTGCTGCCACTATTCCTCGTGGCTCGCGGACTCAACCCTGTGCACGTTATGCGCCGCATGATGCCGGCTGTGCTCATGGCTCTGTTCACGAAAAGTTCGGCTGCCACGCTGCCCGTGACGATACAGACCTCGGAGGAGCGACTCGGCGTGGACAGCAAGGTGGCGCGCTTCGTGCTGCCCATCTGCACAACCATCAACATGAACGGTTGTGCTGCGTTCATCTTCGTGACATCGCTCTTCGTGATGCAGAACGGCGGCATCGAACTCTCGCTGCCCGTGATGCTGCTTTGGCTGTTCATCTCCGTGGTGGCTGCCATAGGCAACGCCGGAGTGCCGATGGGCTGCTTCTTCCTCACGCTCTCGCTGATGTCGGGCGTGGGTGCGCCGGTGGCGATAATGGGTGTTATACTGCCCGTCTTCACGGTGCTCGATATGATTGAGACCGCCGAGAATGTGTGGTCTGATTCGTGCGTCGCGGCAATGGTGGATAAGGATATGAAGAAATAGTAAAAAGCAAAAAAGGAGTCAACAATCGTTGACTCCTTTTTTGGTTATTGTTTGTTGGGGGCTGAGCCTTTCTAAGCCTCTTTAGGCGTTTTATTTTAAGCCGAACTAAGCCTTCTTAAGCCTCTTTAGGCATTTTACTTATTTGTTTTCTGCGTCGATAGCCTTTATCTTCTGGCGAACCAGTTCGAGGTCGTCGCGCAGGTGCTGCACCTTGCGGTTCATCTCGTCGATGAGGCTGTTGCCCTTCTTGGAGCTTGCGTTGAGGAAACCGAGGTTATTCTCGTAGGTCTGTATCTCCTGCTTGAGCTGGTCGAAGCGGCGAACCAGACGTCCGCGCTCGTTGTCGAGAGCCTCTTCGCCACGCTTTGCCACGTTCTTGATGTTAGCCTTGAAGTCGTTCAGACGGCGGCGCTTTGTAGAGATGTTCAGCTCTTTGTAGATGCGGTCGAGCACTTCGTGGTAAGCCTCGTAGAGCTTATCCTTCTCCTTGTACGGCACGTGTCCCACCTTGTTGTACTCCTCGGTGAGTGCCTGCACCTTCTCGCGTGTAGCTTCGGCAGCGTTCTCGGCGAGTGCTTTCAGCTGCTCGATGATGCCCTGCTTCTTCTCGAGGTTGGCGTGCTCCTCGTTGCGCTGACCAGCGCCGGCTGCGTTGCGAGCCTCGAAGAACTTGTTGCATGCGCCGAGGAAGTCCTGCCAGAGCTGGTCGCCGAGCTTCTTCGGAACCATGCCAATGGTCTTCCATTCCTTCTGCAGCGCGATGAGCTTGTCGCTTGTAGCCTTCCAGTCGGTGCTGTCGGCGAGTGCCTGCGCCTTCTCTACAAGTGCCTTCTTTTTCTCGATGTTCTCTGAGAAGGTAGCCTTGAGTGCCTTGAAGTATTCTGCCTTGCGTCCGAAGAAGTCGTCGCAAGCAGCGCGGAAGCGTTCGAATATCTTCACGTTCATCTTCTGCGGAGCGAAGCCAATGGTCTTCCACTCGTTCTGTATGTCGATAATCTCCTTAGAGTGCTTCTCCCAGTCGGCAGCGCCCTTGTTGTCGGTCTTGCAGAGTTCCTCCACCTTCTCGCAGAGGGCAGTCTTGCGTGCGAGGTTCTCCTCCTCCTTAGCGCGGAGATCCTCGAAGTGCTGCTGGTGGCGCTTATTGATTACGGTAGACGCAGCCTTGAAGCGTGCCCATACCTCCTCGCGCAGTTCCTTAGCCACTGGTCCGATCTCGCGGTACTGCTGGTGGAGCTCCTGAAGCTGGTGGAAAGCGCTGATTACGTCTTCCTCGTCGGCGAGCTTTTCAGCTGCCTCGCAGAGCTTAGTCTTCAGCTCGAGGTTCTTCTTGAAGTCGTACTCGCGAGCCTCAGAGTTGAGCTTGAGCAGGTCGTAGAACTGCTCTACATATAACTGGTAGTTGCGCCAAAGCTCGTTAGCCTTGTCAGCCGGCACGTTCTTGATGTCCTTCCACTGCTGCTGCAGCTCCTTGAACTCACCGAACGACTTGCCTGCCTCGTCGGGCGATGTAGCCATGGCTTTGATTTTCTCAATTATTTCGAGTTTCTTCTCCAGGTTGGCTTGCTTTTCTGCCTCCTGCTGCTGCATAATCTGCGCACGTTTCTCGCGGATTACAGCCATTTGCGCCTTGAAAGTTTCCTCGGTTTCGTCGGGCAAAACCTGATAAGCTTCAGGGTTACCACCGCCGTTGATGTATTCTTTCAGGCGTGCTTCACGCTCTGCGATGTGGAGTTTGTAGAATACTGTCTTTAAAAGGTCGATTTCCTCCTTAACTGGAGCTTCGTCGCTTGCGACGATTTCCTTCAGGCGGTCAACGACTTCTTGTTTAGTTTTGTAGACTTTTGTGTTCTCTACTTGCTGAACGTCGGCTGCAGCGGTCTGCTCTACGGCCGTCTGCTCCACGTTCTGCTCTTCTTGTGCACCTTGCAACAGGGCGTTTTCTTGAGAGTCCATCATTTAACTGTTTTAAGTTTATGATAAGGGTAATTCACACGAATGTGGCGCGAAGCCACATCCTCACATTATTTATTATAGACTGCAAACTTAAATAAAATATTTTGAATAGCGACAAAAAACGCAATTTATTTTTGCATTTTGCTTTAAAGCAGTCGCTTATGTCGCAGTATAATCCACGAAAGGGCTGATATTATCACCGATATGATTATCGCCACGATGAAGCCGAACGGGTATTCTTCCATGCCGTTGATGAGGTTCATTCCGAAGAATGAGGAGATGAGTGTGGGCAACATCATGATGATTGACACGGAGGTGAGTGTACGCATCACGGTGTTCATGTTGTTGTTGATGATGGATGAGTAGGTGTCCATCGTCGATTCGAGGATGTCGGAGTAGATGTTCGTCGTCTCACGAGCCTGCGACATCTCGATGTTTACGTCCTCGATGAGGTCGGCATCCAGTTCGTCCACCTGCAGCTTGAACTTCAGTTTGGCAAGCAATGTCTCGTTGCCACGGATAGATGTGACGAAGTAGGTGAGTGAGTCCTGCAGACGCGAGAGTGCTATGAGCGACTCGTTGTTCACGTTGTGGTCGAGGTTGTGCTTCGCTTTCTCGATGAGCGTGTTAATCTGCTTCAGGCGTTTTAGATACCACACGGCAGAAGAGAGGAAGAGGCGGAATGTCATGTCAACATAGTCGGTAAATCCCTCGCCGCGCTTCTGGTGGTAGGACACGAAGTCGATCATCATGTTCGTCTCGTAGTAGCACACGGTGATGGTCACGTCGCGTTTGTGAATGATGCCGAGCGGCACGGTGGTGTACGGCGTACGTGAGCGTATCTCCTTGACGTAAGGGATACGAAGGATGATGAGCATCCAGCCGTCGTCGTACTCGTAGCGGGCACGTTCGTCGGTATCGCTGATGTCGGAAAGGAAATAATCGGGTATGTTAAACTCGTCTTCCAGCAATTGCTGGTCTTCTTCTGTTGGACATGTAACTTGTATCCAGCAGTTCGGCTGCCACTCTTCGATTTGTTTGAGGGTAGAATTGGTGTTCCAGTATGTTCTCATAAAGCTGTCTCCTTGGATTAAACGATGCTTGGGAGACCGCATTGTGAGAGCGTCCTCCTGCATTACAAATTCGGGTTTTCCGCGTGATAGTCGTCCATAAATTAGTTACACTTTGATTTAACGCCTGCAAAGTTACGTATTTTTGTCGAATAAGTCTTCCTCGTAGCTGTGTTTTTTGCACAAAAGGATACAAAAAACATAGTCGCTTTCGATTTTTATTAGTACTTTTGTCGTTAGAGTTAGATAAACGTTTCAATTCGATTGCTGCACCAACTTGAGCGTAGCGTAACAATAAAAGTACAACTATGAAGAAGCTAATCGTTATGTTGAGTCTGTTCTGTGCGTGCACGATGCAGGCTCAGGAGCAGAAACACTCCACATTCTATTATCAGCGTGCCACTCTGTTTGAGGTGCTACCTACCAGCAAGAGCGACATCATCTTCCTCGGCAATAGCATCACCAACGGTGGCGAGTGGGCAGAGCTGCTGGGCAATCCGCACGCCAAGAACCGCGGTATCAGTGGCGATACAACCCAAGGCGTACTCGACCGTCTGAGCACTGTGACAAAGGGCAAGCCCTCGAAGATATTCCTGCTCATCGGTACCAACGACCTTTCGCGCGGCAAGAGCGTGGACGAGATTGCGAAGAACGTGGAGAAGATCGTGGAGCGCGTGAAGCGCGAGTCGCCTGCGACGAAGCTTTACGTGCAGAGTGTGTTCCCCGTGAATCCGAAGTTCAACAAGTTTTCTGGTCATATGGACCGTAAGAAGAATATTCCTGCGCTCAATGCAAAGATAAAGGCTGTTGCCGCACGCCACGGCGTTACATACATCGACGTGTACAAATCGCTCGTAACGCCTTCTACCGACGTGATGAACCCGGAGTACACCAACGACGGACTGCATCTGCTCGGCAAGGGATACCTGAAGTGGGTGGAGGTGCTGAAACCGTATCTGAAGTAGTATTTGTAGACTCTTAACAGTATGAAGCATAAAAAGTTATTCGTCACCCTTGGCGCCACCCTTGCGCTCTTCCTCGCCATAGTTACGGCAGGGTCGTTCTACCTCGTCGACTATGCCCTTGTGAGTGCTGAGCGCGAGCGCAACTCCGACTTGGCACAGATAGAGAAGCGTTTCCCCGAACTGAAGTCGTGGGTAGACAGTTTGCAAGCCGTGGGCGCACTGCGCGATACGTTCATCGTGATGCCGCAGACCGGTAAGCGTGCCCATGCTTTGTTTGTTCGTTCGCCGCGTGCGAAGGGGCGCACCGCCGTGCTTGTGCATGGCTATTGTGACAACGCCACACGTATGTTGCCCATCGCACGCATCTACAATCGTGAGCTTGGGGCTAACGTGCTGCTGCCCGACCTCTATGCGCACGGACAGAGCGACGGCGACGCAATACAGATGGGATGGAAGGATCGCCTCGACGTGCTGCACTGGATAAGCCTGGCACCCGAACTGTTCCGCACCGAAGCCGACTCGATGCGCCTTGTGGTGCACGGCATCTCGATGGGTGCAGCTACGACGATGTGCGTCAGTGGCGAACAGACACCGCAGTATGTGAAGTGTTTCGTGGAGGACTGTGGATATACGAGCGTGTGGGACGAGTTCTCGAACGAAATATCTGCCCGCTTCTCGTTACCCGACTTCCCACTGATGTACACCGCCTCGTGGCTTGTGCAGGTTAAGTACGGCTGGAACTTCAATGAGGCATCGCCACTGAAGCAGGTTGCGAAGTGCCAGAAGCCGATGCTCTTCATACACGGCGACAACGATACGTTCGTGCCCACCTGGATGGTGTATCCGCTCTACGAGGCGAAACCGCAGCCTAAGGCACTCTGGATAGCACACGGCAGCAAGCACGCCGATGCGTATGGCGACTATAAAGAGGAGTACACGCACAGAGTGCTGGAGTTCGTAAAGAAGTATATGTAAGAGTCTTGGCACGGTTCTAAAGTAAAAAGGTAAAATGCAGTTGTGCATTTTACCTTTTTACTTTTTTACTTTTTTACCTTTTTACTTTTAAAACCATTTCCTTCGCTGTGCGCTCCGACGGACTGTCGGCACCAATCTTCTGCCATACCTCCTCGTAGCCGGCAAGCATCTGCTGGCGTGGCTCGCCGTCGGGAAGAAGGCGTGTGAGTTGCTCGGCGACGTTAGCTTCTGAGAACGTGTTAGCCACTAATTCGGGTACCACCTCGCGGTCGGCGATGAGGTTGACAAGCGACACGTATTTTACCTTCAGCACCAACGGGCGCAGCAGTCCCACCAGTTTGGGCAGCGCAGTGTTGTAGCACACCACCTGCGGAACGCGGAAAAGTGCCGTCTCGAGCGTAGCCGTGCCACTCGTGACGAGTGCCGTGTGGGCATGAGAAAGCAGGGCGTAGGTCTCACCGCGCACCACGCGCACGTTGCTTCCGCTGATGTGTGCGTCGTAGAACTCGGGTTCGATGCCTGGTGCCGCAGCAAGCACAAGCTGGTAGTCGGCGAAGCGCTGCGCAGCAGCAATCATCTGTGGCAGTGTGCCCGCTATCTCCTGCTTTCTACTGCCTGCGAGCAACGCTATGATGGGACGCGCATCGAGCCCATGCTGACGGCGGAAGGTGGCATCGTCTACGTTGTATGTAGCCTGGAACTGTCTTACCTCCTCCGCAGTAGGGTTGCCTACGTAATGGATGGGGTAGTGGTGCTTCTGTTCGAAGAACGGCACCTCGAACGGCAAAATAGAGAAAAGCTCGTCGACGTTGCGCTTAATCTCCTTGATGCGATACTCCTTCCATGCCCATATCTTCGGTGAGATGTAATAATAAACGGGGATGTGCGTGTTGTTGTGCACGAACTTTGCAATCTTCAGGTTGAAGCCCGGATAGTCAACAAGTATCACTACATCGGGCTGCCACTCCACGATGTCGCGCTTGCAGAACGCCATGGTGCGCAGAATGGTGCGCAAGTGGAGCAGTACGGCGATGATGCCCATATACGCCAAGTCGCGGTAGTGGCGCACACGTGTGCCTCCGACAGCCGACATCAGGTCGCCACCGAAGAAACGGAACTCCGCTGTGGGGTCTTCCTTGAGCAGAGCTTTCATAAGATGCGAGGCGTGGAGGTCGCCCGATGCCTCGCCAACGATTAAGTAGTATTTCATGATTTTTTTAGGTGGTGTTTAAGCCGAGGGCAGGTGGCGTTTAAGCCGAACTAAGCCTCTTTAGGCCTTCCTAAGCCAAGGATTGGAAGGGCTTTTTTACCCTTTTACTTTTTTACTTTTTTACCTTTTTACTTTTCTCAAAACTTGTTTTGCCAGTTGCGCAGCAGGTCATAATCCGTAACATCGATGCGTGTCGGTGTGATGGATATGTAGCCATGCGTGAGCGCCCAGTTGTCGGTGTCCTCCTTCTCCGGCTCGTCGTTGCGGTAGGAGCCAGTCATCCAATAGTAGTCGTAGCCGTGCGGATGGCGCTGTTTTACGCATTCGTTGTACCATGTGCCCATAGCCATGCGACATACTTTTATGCCCTTAAACTCAGTGAGTTTCGGGAAGTTTACGTTTAGGCACACGCCCTTGGGCAGACCCTCGCTGAGCACCTTTTGCACAATCTGACGCACATACGGGCGCAGCGGCTCGAAGTCGGCATCCGAAGAGAAATCGCAGAGCGAGAAACCGATAGACGGGATGTACTTCATGCAACCCTCAAGTGTCACACCCATTGTGCCACTATAGTGAACATTTACCGAAGCATTGTCGCCGTGGTTGATGCCGCCCAAAATCATGTCGGGCAGGCGGTCAGCGAATAGCTCCTGCAGCGCAATCTTCACGCAGTCGACCGGTGTGCCGTTGCACGACCACATCTGCATACCCACCTCGTCGCGGCGCTGCTTGAGGCGTAGCGGAACTGTGGCAGAGAACGCCGTGGCGAAGCCCGATCGAGCCGATTCGGGAGCGCATACGATGATGTCGGCAATGTCGCGCAGCATGTCAATGAGCGAGTTTATACCCTTGGCATGATAGCCGTCGTCGTTAGAAATCAGTATCAATGGCTTTTTCGTATTCATAATTTTGGTTTTATTTCTTATGCAAAAGTACGAAAAAAGGTTTAAACGAGCCTATTCTCATATAAAATATGTACCTTTGCCGAATAATTTTGACTTCAAATGGGAAAGATAATAGCATTGGCCAACCAAAAAGGTGGCGTAGGCAAGACAACAACAACAATAAACTTGGCAGCATCGCTCGCTACATTCGAAAAGACGGTGCTCGTGGTGGACGCAGACCCGCAGGCAAATGCGTCGAGCGGACTTGGTGTGGACATCAAGGAGATTGACTGCTCGCTCTACGAGTGCATCATCGATCATGCTGACGTACACGATGCTGTCTACACCACCGACATCAACGGGCTCGACGTCATTCCCAGTCATATTGACCTCGTTGGAGCTGAGATAGAGATGCTCAACCTGAAGAACCGCGAGCGCGTTATCAAGAATATGCTCGACCAGATACGCGACGACTACGACTATATACTTATCGACTGCAGTCCGTCGCTCGGACTCATCACCGTGAATGCCCTCACAGCAGCCGACTCCGTGGTAATACCGGTGCAGTGCGAGTACTTCGCACTCGAAGGCATTACAAAGCTCCTCAACACCATTAAGATTATAAAGAGCAAGCTCAATCCGGCGTTGGAGATAGAAGGCTTCCTGCTCACCATGTACGATAGTCGTCTGCGCCTCGCCAATCAGATATACGACGAGGTGAAGCGACACTTCCAAGAACTTGTGTTCAAGACTGTCATACAACGCAACGTGAAGCTCAGCGAGAGTCCGAGCCATGGACTCCCCGTAATACTTTACGATGCCGACTCTGCAGGGTCGAAGAACCACTTGGCACTCGCCAAGGAAATAATCAACAAAAACGAAAAAAGAGTAAACAAACAAGACGATGGCAGTACACAAGAAATACAATAGAAGCGTATTAGGACGCGGACTTGATGAGATAGAAGGCGGACGCGGACTCGACGCTCTTATCGACACCGGTGGTGTGCGCACGCAAGGTACGTCCACAATCAATGAAATTCCGCTCAGCCAGATAGAAGCAAACCCCAATCAGCCCCGCCGCGACTTCGACCCCGAAGCACTGCAGGAGTTGGCTAACAGCATCAGTGAGATAGGTATTATTCAGCCTATCACGCTGCGTCAGGTGTCTGACGACCGCTTCCAGATTATCGCCGGCGAGCGTCGTTGGCGTGCTTCGCAGATGGCAGGACTCACAGCGATTCCGGCTTACATACGCACCATCGCCGACGAGAACGTTATGGAGATGGCTCTCGTTGAGAATATACAACGCGAAGACCTCAATGCCATAGAGATAGCACTCGCCTACGAGCATCTGCTCGATGCCGACGGAATGACGCAAGAGAAGGTGTCGGAGCGTGTAGGAAAGAGCCGCACAGCCATTACCAACTATCTGCGTCTGCTCCGTCTGCCGGCTCAGGTGCAGATAGCCCTGCAGAAGAAAGAGATAGACATGGGACATGCTCGTGCCATCTTGGCAATCGATTCGCCATCGTTGCAGATAAAGCTCTTCAACGAAGTGCTCAAGAACGGCTACTCCGTACGCAAGGTGGAGGAGATGGCGCAGATGCTGAAGAATGGAGAGGACGTGAACAGTGGCTCGAAGAAGATTGTAGCAAAGTCGAAGCTTCCAGAGGAGTACAACGCGCTGCGCACCCACCTCTCCGAATTCTTGCAAACGAAAGTGCAGATGACATGCTCGCCGAAAGGCAAGGGAAAGATAACCATTCCTTTCGCCAACGAAGAGGAGTTGGAGCATATCATGGCTGTGTTCGATAAGATGAAGTAAACGTTCTGTGCGTTACTTGTAGATAAACAAATCATAAAGAAGAACAGTGAAAAAGGACATTACATATATATTACAAACATTGACACTTACTGCGTTTCTGCTGCTGTTCGGTACAACAGCAAAGGCGCAAGAGCAGGTCGTAGCTGATAGTATGGATGTTCAGTTCACGTCTATAAAAGCCGATAGTATCTTCGTAGCCCGTGACACCATCATAGGTAAGCCTAAGCGCGACTGGAGCACGTGGCGACCCAACCCGAAGCGTGCAATGTGGCTCGCTATTGTCCTACCTGGTGCCGGACAGATATACAACCGCAAGTATTGGAAACTGCCGATCGTGTATGGCGGATTCGTTGGTTGCGCCTATGCCATGCGTTGGAACAACCAGATGTATTCCGACTATTCGCAAGCGTATCTCGACTTGATGGACGACGACCCGAACACGCAGAGCTATAATCAGTTCTTGCATCTCGGAGCGAAGATTGACGAGACAAACATACAACGCTATCAGCAACTCTTCAAGAAGCGTAAGGACAAGTTTCGTCGTTGGCGCGACCTGAGCTTCTTCTGCTTGGTGGGAGTCTACGCACTCTCCATCATCGATGCCTACGTCGATGCATCGCTCTCCGAGTTCGATATCTCGAAAGACTTGAGCTTGAGGGTGGAGCCTACGATACTCAACAACGACCGCGAAAGAAATCCGTTCAAGGCTAATAGCTTGGGATTGAGTTGTAGCCTGAATTTCTAAAGACAAACAAACGAATATGAATAAATCACTGATACTTATAGCCACAGCATTTTTCGGCTTTACCAGTCAGGCTCTCGCGCAGAGCGAGAATAATGACGACGAAATCGTTATAACCGATGCTCATGGCAAGCAGGAGGTTATCGACCTGCCCGAGGCACTTACCAACGATTATGATAGTCTGCTCAACAACTACAATAGCAAGACTTATCTGCATGTTAGCTTCGACTGCAACATGCCCGATGTGAACCCCGTGTATAGTGCGGAGGTGTATAAAGAACGTCTGAGCCGTATGCCGACAATCATTGAGATGCCATACAATGATGTCGTACAGAAGTTCATAGACCGTTATAGCGGACGCTTGCGCCGCTCGGTGAGCGTTATGCTCGGCGCACAGAACTTCTATATGCCTATATTCGAGGAGGCACTCGAGTCTTACGGCTTGCCGCTCGAACTGAAATATCTGCCAGTGATAGAGTCGGCACTCAACCCGAACGCCGTTTCGCGCGTTGGTGCCACTGGTCTGTGGCAGTTTATGATTACTACTGGCAAGAAGTATGGCTTGGAGGTGAACTCGCTTGTCGACGAGCGTCGCGACCCCGTGCGTGCATCGTACGCCGCAGCTCACTACCTGCGCGACCTCTATAAGATATTCGGCGATTGGAACCTTGTCATAGCAGCCTACAACTGCGGACCAGAAGCCATTAACCGAGCCATCCATCGCTCAAACGGCGAGAAGGACTATTGGCGCATCTATCCCTATCTGCCGAAGGAGACCCGTGGCTATGTTCCGGCGTTCATCGCCGCCAACTATATTATGAACTACTACTGCGAGCACAATATCTGTCCGATGCGTGCCGACTTGCCCGTGAAGACCGACACCGTGGTAGTCAACCGCGATGTACACTTCGAGCAGGTGGCTAAGGTGCTTGGTATGGATGTCGACCAGGTGAAGCAGCTCAACCCGCAGTATCGTCGCAATGTGGTTAACGGCAGAACGAAACCGTCAGCACTGCGTCTGCCCGTGGCTATGGTGGGCAACTTCATCGATAACGAAGACTCTATCTACGCCTATCGCCCTGACGAACTGCTCACAAAACGACTTGAGGTGGCTGTGAACACAGAGACCCCAACCGTGTCGTACCGCTCTAAAGGCAGAGGTAGACACAGCAAATCGAGAACACGTAGAGGCTCGAATGGTCGTAGTAGGAGCGTGACTATACGCCAAGGCGACACACTCTCTGAAATCGCACGTCGTAGTGGAACAACAGTGAGCAAACTGAAGCGACTGAATAAAATCAGCGGTACTAATATCCGTGCAGGCAAGAAGCTCCGCGTCAAGTAGTAATGATGCGGAAGTCTTCCTACTGCTGCATACATATATATACCTTATTAATATATAGGAGACCTAAATCATGGACGACCAAAATCTGAAAGACAAGCAGCGTGAGCTTGCTGATGACCAAATGATTGAACAAGCCTTCAAGGAAGTACTTGATATATACGTGGCATCGCGTCACCGAAAGAAGGTAGACATAATAACAAAGGCGTTCAACTTCGCACGACAGGCGCACAAAGGTGTGCGCCGGTTGTCGGGCGAACCATATATTATGCACCCTATCGCCGTGGCTCGCATCGCCGTAGAGGAGATGGGACTCGGCTCTACAAGTATCTGCGCCGCACTCTTGCACGATGTGGTGGAGGACACCGACTACACCGTAGAGGATATCTCGAACATCTTTGGCGAGAAGATAGCGCAGATTGTAGACGGACTGACAAAGATTTCGGGCGGCATCTTCGGCGACAAGGCATCAGCGCAGGCAGAGAACTTCAAGAAGTTGCTGCTCACGATGAGCGACGACATACGTGTCATCCTTATCAAGATATGCGACCGTCTGCACAATATGCGCACGCTACAATCGCAGCCTGCCAATAAGCAGTATAAGATTGCAGGCGAGACGCTTTACATCTATGCTCCGCTTGCCAACCGCTTAGGTTTGAACAAGATAAAGACCGAACTTGAAGACCTCTCGTTCCGCTACGAACATCCGGAGGAATACGACTATATAAAAGGAAAACTTGCAGATACGCAAGCGCAGCGCGATGTGCTCTTTGAGAACTTTACCGCTCCGATACGTGCTGCCCTCGACAAGATGGGCATCAAGTATGATCTGAAGGCGCGTGTGAAGAGTCCTTATTCTATTTGGAATAAGATGCAGAACAAGCACGTCACCTTCGACGAAATCTACGATATTCTTGCTGTACGTATAATTTATACGCCGAAGGAACGCTCGGAGGAAATCAACGAGTGCTTCAAGATATACGTCGCAATCAGTCAGATATACAAGTCGCACCCCGATCGTTTGCGCGACTGGGTGAACCACCCGAAGGCAAACGGCTATCAGGCTCTGCACGTGACGCTCATGTCGAAGCAGGGTAAATGGATAGAGGTGCAGATACGTTCTGACCACATGGACGAGGTGGCAGAGCAGGGCTTCGCTGCCCACTGGAAGTATAAGGAGCAGGGACTGGAGTCGAGCGTAGAGACTGTTGATGACGATTCGGAACTCAACAACTGGCTCTCTACTATCAAGGAAATCCTCGACGACCCACAACCCGACGCAATGGACTTCCTTGACACCATTAAGCTGAACCTCTTTGCAAGCGAGATATTCGTGTTCACACCGAAGGGCGAAATAAAGACAATGCCTGCGCAGTGTACGGCTCTCGACTTCGCTTTTCAGATACACACCTTCCTCGGTTCGCACTGCATCGGCGCAAAGGTGAACCACAAACTCGTGCCTCTTAGCCACAAGCTGCAGAGCGGCGATCAGGTGGAGATACTCTCCTCTAAGTCGCAGCATGTGCAGGCATCGTGGATAAACTTCGTGTTTACGGCAAAGGCGAAGCAGAAGATTATGGCGATATTGCGTCGCGACAATCGCGAGTTGCAGAAACGTGGCGAGCAGATACTTGATGAGTGGTTGCGCAAGAACGAGCTTGAGATGACTACCCCCGTGCTCAATAAACTCTGCGATCTGCACGAGGCGAAGAAGCATGAGGACCTCTTCTTGATGCTCGGTAAACGTTCTGTCTTGCTCGGTGATAAGGATTTAGACGAACTGCGTGAACGTAAAACCGATCAAAATGGCGGTTGGCGCAAGTTCGTGCCGTTTCTCAAGAAGGGCGATAATAGGGAGGGTAAGAAGCCCAAACTGTTTGTTGTTGGCGAGGGCTTTAATAAGAAGAAGCCTGTCGTTATCAATGAGGAGAATATATCGCAATACATCTTCCCAACATGCTGCCACGCCATACCGGGCGATGACATCATGGGATACATAGATAACAAGAACCGCATAGAAATTCACCGTCGCGACTGCAGTGTGGCTTCAAAGTTGAAGGCAAGCTTTGGCAACCGCATCCTTGATGCGAAGTGGGATATGCATAAGGTGATGTTCTTCGATGCTACAATCGAGTTGCGTGGCATCGACCGCAAGGGTATGCTGCGCGAGATATCGGAGGTCATATCTGACAAGCTCGATGTCAATATGCACCGCATCACAATCTCGAGTGAGGAAGGTATCTTCGACGGCACCATTGAGATTCGCGTTCACGATCGCAGCGAGGTTAGCGTCATAATGGATGAGCTAAAGAAGATTGAAGACCTCAAAGAGGTTTTACAGATATTATAAATATAAAATCCGCAATGCTTGTTGATTAGCATTGCGGATTTTTTTTATGCGTTTTTGCCAAAGAAGGCATTCAAAGTGTACTTTCGTGACCTACTTCTCGCCGTTCACTTCGAGCGAGCATGTGATGCCACGGCGCATCATGTCCTTCATTGTTGGCTTCAGACGAGTGAGGAAGCCTTCCCATGAGCGGTTCTGCTGCCTTGTCCAGCCGGCTTCGGCGAGAGCGATGGCGCGTGGGTAAGCCTGGTAGTAGATGCGCTCAACGGTCGGGATGCACTCGCTCCAGAGTGTGCCAGCCACACCGAAGAGGTTGTTCTGCTCAAACTTCTCGTCCATACCCCACGCCGGGTCGAGCGAGTAGGCATCCTGCAAGGTTGTTGCAGGCATACCCCAGTTCACCTCCGGCATGTCGCCCTTCGACATTGGGTAGTCGAAGTAGCAGTGCTCGCCGGGGCAGAGCATGATGCGTGCGTTGTTGCGCACGGCAGCGTCGAGTGCCTCCTGCGTCTGTCCGCTGCGCCAAGCGAAGGTTACGCAACCAGGCTGAATTTCCTTGAAGTCAGACTCGTACCAGAACATTGGTGTCTTGCCGTACTTGTCGCGCAGCAGTTCAATCATGCGGTCGAACAAGTAGCCCTGCAGACGCCAGTTCTCAGAGCGGTCGGTGGTCTTGATGCCGAGTTTCTGCTTCAGTGCCTGACACTTCGGGCAGTCGGTCCAGCAGTCGAGCGCTGGGTTGCCAGCCTCGTCGCCGCCGAGGTGTATGTATTTAGACGGGAAGATGTCCACAATCTCCTTGAACACATTGCCAAGGAACTCGTATGTGAAGTCGTTGCCAGGGCAGAGCAGTTCGTTAGACACGCCGCAGGTTGTGCGCACCGGCACCTGACGCTGGTGGCATGTGAGTTCGGGGAACACGCTGATGGCAGCCACCTCGTGTCCAGGCATCTCAATCTCCGGCACGATGTCTACGTGATACTCAGCGCTCAGCTTCACGAGTTCGCGCATCTGCTCCTGTGTGTAGTATCCCTTGTACGGCATCTGTATGTCGTCCTGACCCCAACGCGACGAAGCCTGCGCTGTGAGCTGTGGGTATTTCTTTATCTCGATGCGCCAAGCCTGGTCGTCAACCAGGTGGAGGTGCATGGCGTTGAGTTTGTAGCGTGCCATCTCGGGCACAAAAGCCTTCAAATCCTCGAACGGGATAAACGTACGAGCAGGGTCAACCATCAGTTCGCGAACATGTGTGCGCGGTTTGTCGCTGATGAACAGAGCCGGGATAGCGTCTGCACACTCTGTAGAGCCGTTGCCGCGCAGCAGTTGGTCGAGCGTCATAAGCGCGTAGAACACACCACGTGCTGTCTTGCCCTTCGCCGTCACGCCCTTCGCGTTGATAGCGAGCGTGTACGCCTCGTCGTCGCTGAGTGAATTGTCGAGTGCCAGCGTAATCTGTGTGCCACGTTGACGACTATTCACGATGTTGCCGATGCGCTCTGTTAGCACGCGTCGCGCTTGCATAGCCTCGTTCGAGAGTCCGTCGGTAGCTATGATGTTCCAGGCGGTTTTCACCTTCAAACTGCCACCTTTCTGCAGTTGCAGTTCTACGGGGAACGGCACGAGGCTGTCCTCCGGCTTGCTCACCTGATACGGCTCCTTAGCGTCGCTGAAGAAGAGGCTCCAGCCCGCTGCCTTGCGGTAGAGCTTCTCGCTGCCTGTGGGCACGATGAGCTTCACGTTCTTGCGGTTGAGTCCGTAGAACGCTGTAGCGTCAGCCTTCGGCGGCATCTTCGAGTCTATGCGCACGGTCTTCAGACCCGCGAGTCGTGCGAAGGCATACTCAGCAATCTGCGGAGCGCCCTTTATTGTTATCTCCTCCAGTGCCGTACAGCCAGAGAATGCGGCAGCGCCGATAGTCTCTACGCCAGCCGGAATGGTTATCTTGCCCAACTTGTCGCACGCGAAGAACGCCTGCGAGCCGATTGACTTCGCTGCTGTTGGCAGCGTAATCTGTTCGAGTTGGTGGCGCGAGTGGAATGCGTTGTTAGGGATTGCGGTGCTCTGTGCCTCGCTGAGGTCTACGGAGCGCATCTGGAAACAAAGGTCGCGCAACTGGCGGTAGTCGCTGTTGCCTGTCGTTGACAGTTCGCCTGTGAGCTTGAGGCTTACAGCCATCGACTTCTGTTCAGGTTTCAGGTCGTCCATACGTGCTACGGTCTGCGCTGAAACTACGGCAGAGAGGAGCGTAGCGGCAGACAATAGGAAGAATTTTCTCATTGTTTTATTGTAGATTTAGTTTATAAATTCAGTGTAAATGGCTTGGTTTTTAGGGTGAATGGCTTGGTTGTGCGGGGTGAAAGTTCAGCGATTGTCATCGTGCACCGAACGTCGCCCGGTCAGATTGCGTCCGCCACCCGATCAGATTTCGAACGCCATCCGATTGGATTTCGAACGCCATCCGATTGGGTTTCGAACGCTGTCCGCTAATAGTTGTAGTAGTTTTACGTTCCGAAACATCACGTTTTACACGACTTAAACCATGCTGTCGAGCTGCTTCTTCAGCTCCTTCAGCTCGTCGCGCACGCTGATTAGTGTGGCAAGAATATCCGAACTCTTGTCCACGCCCGTGCGGTTCTTGTTGAGCATCTTGCGTGCTGCCGATAGCTTGAAGCCGCGCACCTTCACAAGGTTGTGTATCACGCGAATTTGCTCGATGTCCTTCTCCGTGTACTGGCGCACGTTCTGTCCCACGGTCTTGGGCTTCAGATGCGGAAACTCCGTCTCCCAAAAACGCAGCGTGCTCTCTCGTATGTCGAACATAGCAGCCACCTCCTTAATAGAGTAGTACAACTTCACGTTCTTATTGGTATTCAATGCCATATTATTTGCAATTTATTTGCAAAAGTAACCAAAACAAAGTACCTTTGCAAACGTTTTAGAAAGAAATTAAAAAACAAAACGACAATATTATATAATATGATGACAGCTAACGAAATCCGCGACTCGTTCAAGAAGTTCTTCGAGTCGAAAGGACACACCATCGTGCCGAGTGCGCCGATGGTAATCAAGGATGACCCAACATTGATGTTTACAAACGCTGGTATGAACCAGTGGAAGGACATCATCCTCGGCACACGCGAGCCCGAACCGCGCCGCCGTGCCGACACACAGAAGTGCCTTCGCGTGAGCGGTAAGCACAACGACCTCGAGGAAGTAGGTCACGACACATACCACCATACCATGTTCGAGATGCTCGGCAACTGGTCGTTCGGAGACTACTTCAAGGAAGGTGCCATCGACTACGCTTGGGAGTACCTCGTAGACGTGTTGAAACTCAACCCCGCCGATCTCTACGTGACAGTTTTCGAGGGTTCGGAGGAAGAAGGACTCGCCCGTGACGACGAGGCTGCATCATATTGGGCGAAGCACGTGCCCGCCGACCACATCATCAACGGCAACAAGCACGACAACTTCTGGGAAATGGGCGATACGGGTCCTTGCGGTCCGTGCTCGGAGATTCACCTCGACTCGCGTACACCGGAGGAGAAGGCTAAGGTGCCCGGACGCGAACTCGTGAACAAGGACGACCCACAGGTTATCGAGATCTGGAACATCGTGTTCATGCAGTACGAGCGCAAGGCTAACGGCTCGCTCGTTCCGCTGCCGATGCACGTTATCGATACCGGCATGGGCTTCGAGCGTCTCGTACGCGCCATGCAGGGCAAGCACTCTAACTACGACACCGACATCTTCCAGCCTATCATCAAGGAAGAGGAAGCTATCACCGGCATGAAGTACGGCGAGAAGGAGGAGACCGACGTGGCTATGCGCGTATGCGCCGACCACCTGCGTGCCGTAGCGTTCTCTATCGCCGACGGTCAGCTGCCTTCTAACGCTAAGGCAGGCTACGTAATCCGTCGCATCCTGCGCCGTGCAGTGCGCTACGCATACACCTTCCTCGGACAGAAGGAGGGCTTCCTCTACAAACTCATCCCCGTTCTGACACGCGAGATGGGCGAGGCGTTCCCCGAGCTGAAGGCTCAGCACGACCTCATCATCCACGTTATCAAGGAGGAGGAAGACTCGTTCCTGCGCACTCTCGAGAAGGGCATCAACATGCTCAACTCGGCTATGGATGAGCTGAAGAAGCAGGGCAAGACAGAGCTCGACGGCGTTCAGGCATTCCGTCTGTTCGACACATACGGCTTCCCGCTCGACCTCACCGAGCTTATCTGCCGCGAGAACGGATTCACCGTTGCCGCAGACGAGTTCGACGCCGAGATGCAGAAGCAGAAGGAACGCGCACGCAACGCTGCCGCTGTTGAGAACTCCGACTGGGTTATCCTGCGCGAGGGCGAACAGCAGTTCGTAGGCTACGACTTCACCGAATACGAGTGCCACATCCTGCGCTACCGCAAGGTGACACAGAAGAAGAATACATACTTCGAGCTCGTGCTCGACAACACTCCGTTCTACGGCGAGATGGGCGGTCAGGTAGGCGATACCGGCGTGCTCGTTAGCGAGGACGAGACCGTTACAATCACCGACACAAAGCGCGAGAACGGACAGTCGGTACACATCGTTAAGGCTCTGCCGAAGAATCCGGAAGCCGACTTCATGGCTTGTGTAGACGTAGACGCTCGCGAGGGCTCGGCTGCCAATCACACCGCTACCCACTTGCTCGACTACGCTCTGAAGCAGGTGCTCGGCGACCACGTAGAGCAGAAGGGCTCGTTCGTATCGCCCACAACGTTGCGTTTCGACTTCTCTCACTTCACCAAGGTGACTGACGAGGAGCTGCGCAAGGTAGAGCGTCTCGTCAACGACCTCATCCGTCAGGATCTGCCACTCGACGAGCACCGCGACACTCCGTTCGAGGAGGCTAAGAAGCTCGGCGCTATCGCCCTCTTCGGCGAGAAGTACGGCGACAAGGTGCGCGTAGTGCGCTTCGGTCCGAGCTGCGAGTTCTGCGGCGGTATCCATGCACAGTCGACTGGTCGCATCGGTATGTTCAAGATCATCTCTGAGAGCAGCGTAGCTGCCGGCATCCGCCGCATCGAGGCAAAGACCGGCAAGGAGTGTGAGGAACTGATGTACGACATCGAGGACATGCTGAAGGCTATCCGCGGTCTGTTCAACAACGCAAAGGACCTGCAGGGTGTTATCGGCAAGTACATCGAGGAGCACGACGCTATGAAGAAGAACATCGAGCAGTTCCAGGCTGCTGCCGTAGAGCGTACAAAGAACGACCTCATCGCTAAGGCGCGCGAGGTGAACGGCGTGAAGGTCATCACAGCTGTCCTCCCACTGGAGCCGGCTGCTGCCAAGGATCTCATGTTCAAGCTGCGCCAGGCTGTTCCGGCTAACCTGCTCGCCGTTGTAGGCTCGGTAGCTCATGAGAAACCGATGCTCAACGTCTGCATGAGCGACGACCTCGTGAAGGACCATTCGCTCAACGCTGGCCAGATGGTTCGCGAGGCTGCCAAGCTCATCCAGGGCGGTGGCGGCGGTCAGCCTCACTTCGCTCAGGCTGGCGGCAAGAACGTCGACGGACTCTCTGCTGCCGTAGACAAGGTTGTAGAACTTGCACAGCTCTAATCGGCTGTTTAGCACAAGCATATTTGGGTGTGTCGAATAACTTTCGATACACCCATTTTTATATTCTTTTCTCTCCTTCGCATTAACCCGAATAGTTAACAAGTGTTTCACAACGTGAAATACTCTGCATATAATTCTCTATTCTGCAATTTTAGGAGTACCTTTGCAAAGATGTCCGGCACATTCGTAATATCATACCATATAATATGATGCACATGAAAACGTTTTCATGGCTTTTCGGACTATCGCATACGTAGACATAACAGATGAAAAGAGTTCTCGACTTCATAATAGCTGCTGTGTGCCTCGTTGTCTTTGCGCCGTTATTTTTGATTTGCATCGTTGCCATTTGGCTCGAAGACGGTGCGCCAACGATATATCGGCAGGAGCGCATTGGGTTGCACGGTAAGCCATTCTACATATATAAGTTCCGCAGCATGACGCGCGACGCCGAGAAAGACGGACCGCAGTTGTTGCTCGAAGGAGCTTTGAACGACCCGCGCCTCACGCGTGTGGGTCGCTTCTTGCGTGCCCATCATCTCGATGAGTTGCCGCAGTTGTGGAATGTAGTTCGTGGCGATATGGCGTTCATCGGTTATCGTCCCGAACGCAAATTCTACATCGACCAGATTATGGAGCGCGACCCACGCTATGAGCAGCTCTACGCTATCCGCCCAGGTGTCACGTCGTATGCCACGCTCTACAATGGCTACACCGACACCATAGAGAAGATGTTGCGTCGCCTCGAGCTCGACCTTTATTATCTTGAGCACCAGTCGCTTTGGTTCGACTTCACCGTGCTCATAAAGACATTCTTAAGCATCGTGTTTGGAAAGAAGTTCTGATTGTTTAAGGCTGGAAGATAGGCTGGAAGATATTCGGTTTTCAAGAATATCTTCCAGCCTTTATTATGCTCATATCGTGAGCGTTACGCCGATGCTGGAAGATATGGTGGATTTTTTCCTGACTTCGTCACTCAAAAAAATACGTATTTTATAACTGATTGATAAACAATATTTTGTATCTTTGTGTCACCTAATTTTGGGTGACGCAAAAGTTTTTTACTATGTTTATCAGAAAGAAAAGACATCGTTCCGGCAATATCGGAGTTATTGTTGTTGATAAAATTGGTGGCAAGATTAAGGAACTTGCTACGATTGGTGTTGCATATAGTGAAGACGGGGTCGAAAATCTTGTAGATGAAGCAAAAGAATGGATTCCAAAAGACATGACTTCGTCATCGTGTCAGGAAAAAGTTGTTTCGCAAGACTATTGATAGGCTATTTCGTATTCTTTTTTCATAGAAAACTGTATAAATTCATGGAATTTTCGTATTTTTGTAAAGTTTTCTGAACCGTTCTAACTCTGCAGGTTTGTAACCATCGGTAGGTAGGCAATGTGATGTCCGATCTTGGCTATAGAAAAACTTAGTTTACTTTAGTTTTCCGAGCGAGGTATGAGATACCATGTATGGGCATACCAACGGGGAATGGCGCGGGACAGTGACCTATATATAGAAAAGGCGTTACTTGACGTTTTTGCTTGACTTTCAGAAATCTGACAGTTCTACAAAAGTTTCTAACATCTAAGCACAATTTCTCCCATAGATATGTAATGTCTGATATAAGTATTGCTGATAGCCATTGTTAGCTGCGAAGTAATCTTGATCTTTTATTTATATCTTGGCTTGGGTTTATGAGTTGTACATAGCAAGATGATATTTCTTATTTGTTACCTACTTGATTATCAGTAGGTACACGATAATGCAAACGTAAGCATCATTTTATTGGGTGACAAGAAAGAACC
>ERZ1034876.12-NODE-12-length-132381-cov-8.647091_pt1 | contig 132381 bp, 119 predicted proteins | sample MGYA00520698_ERZ1034876 | MGnify/ENA primary metagenome ERZ1034876 (study PRJEB33766, sample SAMN09781723) | gut metagenome | biome: gut microbiome | host: Homo sapiens | place: Madagascar | study: EMG produced TPA metagenomics assembly of the PRJNA485056 data...
TGCGATTGCCGCGTAGACCGTATAGCCTTCAACGGCAAGCCAGACGATGACGCATACGAGAGCGAGCGAGATCAGGATGTCCTTGATGTTGTTCATGTTGTGTGGTGGAATTTTTCGTAGGGGCCGGTGGCCCGGAGTTGCTAGTGACATCTCCGGGCCATCGGTCTCATTTGCGTTTGCTCCTCGATGCTTTAATCACCTTGGCGCTTGCCCTGATGATTTCAGCGATCCCGAAGAGGATAGAAAGCAAGAAAATGACTAGAACTTGAAACTCTCCCCCAGCTTCCGCGCATTCTCGCGATCACGCTCAATCGTTGCATGCTGATACCGCGCGGCCACCTCAGGGCTTCTATGTCGACCTCGTGCCATTATTTCCGCTTGCGTCGCACCAGCCTGCGCATAGAGCGTCAAACCCGTATGCCTGAGGTCATGGAACCTAAACCCAGCCATTCCAGGAACGCATTCGCGTGCCGTACGCCAATACGCGTCGAACGTGCTGAACGCGATCGGAGAATACTCCAGACGGTTCAAAGTAAACAAGGACGCATCCGGATCGTCCGGAACGTATAGGCTCAAATGCTCCTGCACCTGCTTCGCAAGTGCGTCAGGGACAGCGACCGTTCCACTACTCCCTGCTTTCGGCTTCGTGTATTCAGAGCCTGCAACCCCTTTACGATTCTACTGGCGTTGTACAGTCAATAACGCTTGTCCTTCTTTATTGAGAAATCTCGACGCTGAAGCCCTAGCACTTCGCCTTTACGTAGAGCACATATTGATGCGAGATACACGGCGAGACGCATACGCTCAGGCATACATTCCGCAACCTGCTTCACCTGCTCAGGCGTTGCGAGATGACTCGAATCAATCGGCTCATAATTTCGAGCTCGGGGTATCTTCACCGTGAATGGCACTTGATCGAGTCCGCCAATGCCTTCTAGTGCGCCGTATCGGAAAAGGCTTCGCATGACGCGCACGATATTGTTTCGCGCTCCCGGCTTATCGACAGCCAATAATGCGTTCATATCCTGCTGATTAATACTCAGGATGCCCCTGAATCCTATTTGCGACGTGATGTGCTTTTCCAGCGTGTTCTGGTAGATGACGATCGTTGAATGTGTCCTACCAATGGCTCGCAGATAATCGAGCCATATCTCACCTAGGCGTGCGACTGTAATAGCTTCTTTCGCGCGTTCGGTTTCCTCAGCTTCCTTCTGAAGCCTACGGCGCTCAGCAGGTGTGATATACACCCCACGAATCATCTCTGACTTCGCAATCGCCATAGCGTTTTTGGCGTCTTTCAGATTGGAATACGAGCCAATCAGGTAGCGTTTGTCCTCAAAACTGAAGCGAACGCGGTATTTTCCTCGGTATTCCTCGATTCCACGCGGTAAATATGGCATTTCAACTTCATTGTTTGTGCCTGGTATCAATTTCAGTGGCTCGTGGTATCAGGCAGGCTTCATGCCAGAATGATACCAATTTCAGGCATCTAAACGGCTTTCGCTCTCACTCGCACCACCCCGCCACAAATGGCGCGATAGCAACGAAAAACCCCGATTCTCAACGAGAATCGGGGTTTATCAGAGCGGATGACGGGAATCGAACCCGCGTAATCTGCTTGGAAGGCAGAGGCTCTACCATTGAGCTACATCCGCAGACGCATCGAAGCGCGCATGGTCGATAGTACCGGGTTTTCACTTCGATTGCGAAATTTAACCGTCTAGGCCTTATGATTTTCCATGTAGCATTTCGCTTCGGCGCCCTCAAACGCCGTTGCGCGTGTTTCGGGGTGTGGCGCAGCTTGGTAGCGCGCCTGCTTTGGGAGCAGGATGTCGCAGGTTCAAATCCTGTCACCCCGACAGCAAAAAGAGGCCGTGACCCGCATAAAGGTCACGGCCTCTTTCACTTCAACGCTCATGAAGCAACGTATTTCAGAACGTTGCCGTATCGATCACGTAGCGGTAGCGCACCTTGGAGTCGACAACGTTGTTGTAGGCCTCGGTTATGTCTTCGCCACTGATGATCTGGACCTGCGGGGCGATTCCATGCTCGCCACAGAAGTCCAGCATTTCCTGTGTTTCGGGGATGCCACCAATGTTGGAACCAGCAACGATTCGGTTACCGCCAATGACTGCACGCCACGGCAGGGTCAGCGGTGTCTCGGGCAGGCCGACGTTCACGAAGGAACCGAGCGGACGCAGTGTTGCAATCAGCCCCGGGTAATCAAGGTTCGCGGCGCTGACAGTGCAGATAATCAGGTCAAAGCTGGAAGCAAGCGACGCTACTGTCCCCTCTTCACTGGTGGCGTAGAAGTGCGTTGCGCCGAACCGACGCGCATCTTCTTCCTTCGAGCGACCGTGCGAGATCACAGAGACCTCGGCGCCCATGGCTGCCGCAATCTGAACCGCCATGTGCCCCAGTCCACCCATGCCCACGATTGCGACCTTCTTGCCGGGGCCAGCCCCGAAGCGCTTCAGTGGCGAATACGTCGTAATACCCGCGCACAGCAATGGAGCAGCTGCCTCAAACGGGATCTCATCCGGGATGCGGCACGCAAAGTTTTCCGACACCGTGAAGCCTTGGGAGTAACCGCCGGCAGTCGGATTTCCATCGGCATCCAAACCATAGGTCCAGAGTGTTCCGGGAAGGCCGGCCTCGTCCCCCGTACAGAACTGTTCGTAGCCCGAGGTGCACATTTCGCACGTGCCACACGAGTTGGTCATGCAACCAACGCCGACCTTGTCGCCGACCTTGTACTTCGTGACGCCTTCGCCGACTTTGGTGACGATGCCGGCGATCTCGTGGCCGGGAACCAGCGGGTACTTCTTCGGACCCCACTCGCCCCTGGCGCTGTGAATGTCGGAGTGGCAGATGCCGGCGTACTTGACCTCGAAGTAGATTTCGCCGGGGCCGGGTTCGCGCAGGTGAATGGTGGTTTTGTGGAAAACGCTGGCGGTGTCGTCGCACGCGTAGGCGAGAACGTCGGGCATGATGCCTCCAAAGAATGTGGGGTGGGTTCGCCGACTATCGGCGTCATTTCATTATCCGCGTTGGGTGCAATTCGCGCACGCCGACGACGGTGATGAAGTCACTGGTGGCGTGAGCGGTGGACGTGGGTGGATTCAGTTGCCATGAGTGGATCATTCTACGATGCACGAGGCCGCGCCGCTGATGAGGGCTCAACGCCTATCTGGCGCGAATATTACGAAGCATTTCCGCTGAGTGCTCTGGGGAGCCTCGTAGCTCGTCGCCTTAGCAACGACGAAGCGGCACCAACCGCAACCTAAAGGTCGTGGTGGCTGAACCCGACTCCCCTTCGTCTTCACACACAAAAGAGAAAAGATCATCAATCATCTCTTCTCGCAATTCGCGGAGCGTGTGACCCTGCGTGCGGTAGGTCTGCCCAGCGTACGCTAAATGAGCGATCCACCAGCCATGATCACGAGCGACCTCAACGGTCATCATTTCCCCTCCAGTTCCTCGTAGGAAAGGTTTCTAACGTAGTCCTAACGCATTCGCAGAGCAACCATTAAGCCCCCGTCAGCGCAGGAAACTCCTTGCGAAAACAAAATCCCGGAACCGCACGGTTCCGGGATTCATCTGGGTGGCTGACGGGACTCGAACCCGCGACGTCCTGGACCACAACCAGGTGCTCTACCAACTGAACTACAGCCACCATTGAAGCGCTTAGCGCAACGGAGAAAACTCTAGCAAATAAGTCACCTCAAATGAAAATTGTACTGGGCACTAGCGCGTGTCATTCGCCACGTCACCCCAATCAACCGCAAAGCCACACTAGACATGGCGCCACGTCGCCCCAATCAACCGCAAAGCCACACTAGACATGGCGCCACGTCGCCCCAATCAACCGCAAAGCCACACCAAGCATGGCGTCCCGTCGCCTCACAATGTGTGCCACCTAGCTCCAGACGCTAACGCCACGTGCCTCTCTCCTCCTCTTCGATGCCTGCCCCCACCCTACGCGTCCAAAGAAAACGCCCCGAAGATCGTTATGCCTTCGGGGCGTCCTCACTCAAGCGAGATGCTCACCAGTGCGCACGCACCGAGATTGCGTCAGCAAAGTTTCCGAGGGCATCCGGCGTTGCGCCCAGGTACAGGTCAGCGTCAACCAAGGACACTTCCATGACCAGGAACGAGCCCTTACCGTCCGGCACCAGGTCCACGCGGTTGAACAGGAACTGTTCGTCGCGTCCGATGCGTTCCTTCACGTATGCATGCAGGTTACGGCGGATTTCTTGACCCCACTGCCATGCGACAGAGTCGGCTGCCTGAGCGGTGACGACTGCTTCGTGCATGCTCGGGTCGGTGACGGATGCGGGGTGCAGCTGCGCGCGCTTCACAACAGCGTGCGAGACCAGACCGTTGAAGAACACCAGCGAGATCTCACCGTTGGTGTCGATTTCTTCGAGGTAGCGCTGAACCATGACCGCACGTCCCTCGCCCAGCAACTGCTGGACCTGCGCGATGGCGGCTTGACGCTGCGGAGTGGAAAGAGTGGTGTATCGGCCGATATCACGCACGCCGGACGAAACGGCGGGCTTGACAATGAACTCACCAGAGGCCGGGAATCGTGTGTGGATCTGGTGCTTCGACAGGTTCTGCTCAGGTTCCAGCCAAGTGGTGGGAATGGTGGGCAGACCGCGCTTCGCCAGCGAACGCAGGTAGGTCTTGTGCGTGTTCCATTCGAGAATGTCGGGGTGATTCAGGATTCGCGGAACCTTCTTAGTCCATTCGAGGAAGGTGTCGCGTTGCAACGGGTAGTCGCTGACCGAGCGAACGATGACCATTCCAGCTTCGTTCCAGTCCACGTCCGGATCATTCCAGACTTTAATTTGGGGGTCGCATCCGCGTTCTGCGAGCGCATCCAGCAGCCCTTCCTCATCGTGGTAGAGGTTCGGCATTGCTGATGATGTCACCAGTGTGACTTTGGGCTTCGTCGTCATAGTTTCAAAGATACCGAATCGGCGCGCGCTTGTGGGAGTTAAGTCCTGAGAGCCGGCGCACGCCGCAGTGGTTGTTTGTTCGCTCATCGACGAGGCCGCCTCCACGTGGAAACCGTCTGGCTACTACAGGGGCGGGGCACACTCGCGCCTAAGATCAGGCAGGGGCGTACTCAAATTTGGGTACGCCCCTTCCCATTGTCATTATCGGCTCGATACTTATCGCAATCCGAGTTCCCGATCGAGCGCTTCTTCAAGAAGCGTGTCGATCAAGCTGGTGTAGTCGAGTCCTCCCTTTGCCCACATTTGCGGGAACATGGAGATCGGCGTGAATCCGGGCATGGTATTCACTTCGTTGATGATGACGGATCCGGTTTCTTCATTGTGGAAGAAGTCGACGCGTGCCAGACCTTCGCATTCCAAAGCGTCGAACGCGCGAGCAGCCGTGTCGCGGATCTTCTTTTCGAATTCGGGCGCCACGTTTGCCGGGCAGACCAGGCCGATGGCTTCGGTGTCGACGTATTTGAGTTCGTAGTCGTAGAACTCGCCTTCGGGAACCTCGATTTCGCCGAGGGGCGCGGTGCGCGGGTGTCCCGTGGCGGATCCGAGGACGCCGCATTCGATTTCGCGTCCAACGATTCCGGCTTCGACGATGACGCGCGGGTCAGTGTTTTGCGCTTCCTTCATGGCGACTGCAAGCTCGCCCGCGGAATCGACTTTGGTGATACCGATGGAGGAGCCTGCGCGACAGGGCTTCACGAACACGGGGTATCCGAGTGCGCTCACGCGGTCGGTGCATGCCTTGGGGTCTTCTGCCCATTGAAGAGCGGTGATGAGTTCCCATTGCCCCACGTCGATTCCGGCTGCGGCAAGCACGGTCTTCGTCAGGTGCTTGTCCATAGAGATTGCGCTGGAGGTGACGCCACATCCGACGTAGCGGACGTTCGCCATCTCGAAGAGGCCCTGGATGGTGCCGTCTTCGCCGTAGGGTCCGTGCAATAGAGGTAGGACAACGTCAACGTGTCCGAGGTCTTCAACGCCGGTAACGTGGGAGTCTAAAGCCGAGGGATCGCCTTCGTAGGTGACGTCAAGCAGCGACCCAGAACCGGGAGAAAGAACGACGCGCGAGGCGCCGGCTGTCACGCTCTGGCCGTGTCCGTCTTTGAATTCCAACGCCGAAGGGTCATCGGCTACGCGCACCCATTCCCCATCGTGAGTAATACCGACGGGCAGAACATCCCACTTCTCGCGATCAATTGCGCGCAGAATTCCGGCCGCTGTTGCGCACGAAACCTCGTGCTCACCTGAGCGTCCACCAAAAACGATGAGGACGCGACGCTTTCCAGTTTCAGTCATGCGTTAAGAGTATCGCCACCGCGCGCTCGTTCGACTACGCGGTGGCGGTGTGCCCGTTTACTCGCATTGCCGAGGCCGCGCTCAACATATTTTCACGCTGCGCGTAAACGCCACCCGAACAAGGGCGCGAATAGGAACCTCAGAGTAGCGAGATCTCCCAGCCATCCATCTTCTGGGGGCGCGCGAGGAGCATCTGCCCCATCTGTTCGATCGTGGCGTCACCGCTGACAACGGCCAGAACGGCTGCGCTGATCGGCATATCGATGCCCAGCGAATCAGCGACGGCAAGGATCGGCTCGGCAGAACGCACGCCTTCAACAACGCCAGGTGACAACGCGAGGGCCTTGTCCAAACTCAATCCCGTACCCATGCGATGGCCCAAGGAGAAGTTACGTGACAGGCGCGACGAACAGGTTGCCATCAGATCACCAATACCGGCGAGTCCAGCAAAGGTTGCGGGGTCTCCCCCAAGCGCTTGACCCAGGCGAGTCATCTCAGCAAGACCCCGTGTAATGAGAGTCGCGCGAGTATTGAGCCCAAGCCCCATCCCCTCTGCAGCGCCAATGGCCACGGCAATGACGTTCTTCGTCGCGCCCGCGATCTCACAGCCGATAACGTCCGTCGAGACATACGGCCTAAAGTACGAGGTGTGACACGCCTTCGCAATGTCGATAGCCAACTGCTGGTTCGTTGAGGCAACGACTGTGGCTGTCGGCTGATGCTCGGCGATTTCGCGCGACAGGTTCGGCCCGGAAATGACAGCAATACGATCTTGGCCTAGTCCCGAGGCTTGTTCGATGATCTCGTCGACGCGCAGATGACTGACAAGCTCCAAGCCCTTCGCAAGAGACACGATCGCAACATCATCACTCAAGCATGGGCGCGCAGTCTCCAGAGTCGAACGCACACCGGCAACCGGCACAGCGATAACGATCAGTTGAGCGCCGGTCACAACCTCTTCGATAGACGTTGACGCACTGATCTGATCCGACAGTTCAATACCGGGAAGATAGGTCGCGTTCTCACCCGAGTTGATGAAGTCAACCGTGGTAGCTTTACGACCCCACATTGTTACTTTTAGCCCAGCATCCGCAAGAATCTGCGCAAAAGTAGTACCCCAAGCGCCGGTACCTAAAACCGCTGCGCGCGTAAACACACGTTCCTTACTCATATGTGAGACCCTACTAGCACCTCAACAATTATGGCGGTGAAGATTCAATGATGTCTCGTAAGCGTGTGATTGGCGTTGCCGTGTTGGCATCCTGCGGTGTGATCTTGGGCGCATGCGCACCTCAAGCCGACAACACTATGAGTAATGGATCGACACCACAACCGATGTCCTCACAATCTGGCCAGTCAGGCCAGTCGGGTGATGCCACCCCAGAATCTGGCCCCGACGAACAAGAACAGGGCACGCAGCCAATTAACGGCGACGCTTGGGTCAACGAGTTGGAAGATGCCCCATCTAAACCCGGAAAAACCCCCGCAATCTTCCACGATATGCGTGTTGGCGAACACGACACTTTCTATCGCATTGTCGTTGAGTTCACCGGCGAGGCCACCCTGGGCTACTACCAATCGTGGGCCGACAAGCCGATCGAACAGGGACGCGGACAGGAATTGGACGTGGAAGGCGTCGCCTATCTTGATTTCGTCCTGACCGGAACAGCAATGCCGATCATGGACGGGCAATTCGAGCACTATTATCAGGGGCCACGAAACCTGCAGGTTGGTCCCTTGGACGTACGCGAAGACGGAACTTTTGAAGATTCGACTCACATCGTGATCGGTATGGATCACGCTAGGAATTTCCAGCTCGGCTTCCTGACAAATCCGCTTCGAGCAGTAATCGACATCCAGAAATAGCAAGCAGAGCTAATCCAGAAAAGCAAGCAGAGCGAGAGCCTCGGGAGAGCCTGTCTCCCCCGCCTATTTGCCTGCCTTCTTCGCCTTCTTCTCTTCGAGCTTCTTACCTTCTTTTTCCCACCACGGGCCGGCCTTTGTCTTCGCCTGCCAAATACGAGTCGGAGGTTCAAGACCGCGCAGTTGTGCCACTCCCTTGGTCAGTGCAGTGTGCATGCGCGAAGTCGCTTCTTTGACTGCCTCGTGATTTTCTGACCCCTGTTCGCTCATCAGATCCGACAGGTCAACGGGAGGCATGATCTGGTAGCGAATCTTGCGCCCAGGGCGGAAATCAATCTTCGACGAGTACGGGCCCTTGACGAATTGAGCCCCCCACTGGGCAATCGGAATCACCGGCACACCGGTGTCCAACGCCAGGCGCGCAGCACCCGTCTTGAACGACATCGGCCATTGATCGGGGTCTTGAGTGAATGTACCTTCCGGCCAGATAGCGACAATATCGCCGTCTTTCAGAGCCTTAGTGGCAGCTTCCAAAGACTGAGCGGGATTCACTTCGCGGTCAACGGGGATCAGCCCCATACCCGCAAAAATCGTTCCCATCACCGGCACAGAGAACATCGACTTCTTCGCCAGAAAACGAATCTTCGTCTTGCGCTTCATGTAGAACCAGCAGAGGCTCAGCGGATCAACGGCTGACAAATGGTTCACAACCAGCAAATACGGGCCGTTTTCCGGGATGTGTTCGGTCCCCTGCGCATCAATCTTCACCCACGGTGTCATGATCGGACGCAGGACGTTTTGGGCGAAGCGGTAGAAGCCAGTGATCTTCGTGCTCATGGATTGAAGTCTAACGTTAGAACAGGCACTCACCGCGGAATGTCAGGGTGTTGTCCATCTGCACCTTTGCGTCTCAGGTCGGCGAAGGCGGCCAGGAGATCCGCCACACCTTACACCGACTACGTTCCTCAGACCAGAACGTCGACGATGTGCGGTGCCGAAGTCACGGTGAAGGGAATCTCGGCTACCTTGTCGCCGTCCGCCATGGCAACCATGCCAACGGGCTGGGTAATTTCAATCGACGAGGCCGGCTCCACATGAATGACCTCATGCCCCTGCGAGCGTCCGCCCACAACCTTCGCCACAATCGGAAGAGCCTTCAACAACGGAATGTCTTCAACATGGCACAGTTCCATGATCCCGTCCGTCATATCGGACTGAGGCACAAGGCGAACGCCACCACCGAACCGTCCAGAGTTAGAAACGGACGTGATCCATCCAGTAAGCTCGCGCTCTTGCCCATCAATCTTCAGCGTAATGGTGGAAGGACGATGGGTTGCGAGAGCAGCGAACGCTCCATATCCGTATGCGATAGGACCGGACGTAAACATTGACTCGTTCGCCAAAAGATTCGCAGTCGCATCCAAGCCCAAAGAGACCAGGCCCAAAACCAGGGAATGAACGGTTCCGTCTGGGGTGGTCACCCACATTCCGTCCATCGGGCGGATTCGCGAAGCAAATTGCTCGTCGCTTTCTTCGTTTACAAAACCCAGTTCTGCCAACTCTTTCGCGCGAGCTGACGCATCGGGGCTGATCCCAAGAGCTCGACAAAGATCATTGCCTCGTCCACCAGGAATCGGCGCGAACAACGTGCCAGCTTCGTGGGCGCCTCGTGCGATCGCCGAAATGAAACCGTCACCACCCAGGGCACCAATCACATCCTCGGTTGTTGCAGACGCAATCTGACAAGGATCATCCGACGCTCTGGTGACGCTGACTCGGACCGCCCAACCACCGCCACGCAAAATGCGGACAACTTCGGGGCCGACGTTCACTGAACGACCACCGGCTGACATAGAAGAAATCAGCAGATGGATTGTTCGCCTCTTCGCCGTAGTGTGCGCAGTCATTGATTCGCTTACTTCACGTAGTCGACGCGAGCATCCAGCTGGTGTAGCTTCTTCGTAAAGTGCTCATAGCCTCGAGCAATCACGTCAATGCCAGCAACCGTAGATGTTCCCTGAGCGGCAAGCGCAGCAATCAGATGCGAGAAGCCACCGCGCAGATCAGGAACCTCGATGTCCGCACTATGCAGCGGAGTGGGGCCGGAAATAACAGCGGAGTGGAAGAAGTTACGCTGACCGAAACGGCACGGTGTTCCGCCTAAGCACTCGCGGTAGACCTGAATATTTGCGCCCATCTTGCGCAGGGCCTTCGTGAACCCAAATCGGTTCTCATAGACGGTTTCGTGAACGATGGACAGGCCTTCAGCCTGAGTCAAAGCAACGACAAGAGGCTGTTGCCAGTCGGTCATAAAGCCCGGGTGTACGGCCGTTTCAAGGGCAATCGACTTCAGTTCGCCACCGGGATGGTAGAAGCGGATGCCGTCAGAGTCGATGTTGAACGCTCCACCAACCTTGCGGAAGGTGTTAAGGAAGGTCGTCATGTCGGGCTGGTGTGCGCCACGGACATAAATATCACCGCGGGTTGCCAGCGCAGCAGCGCCCCATGATGCAGCCTCAATACGGTCAGGAAGCGCGGTATGGCGGTAGCCCTTCAGCGTGGGCACGCCTTCGATACGGATCGTGCGGTCCGTATCGACCGAGATGATCGCACCCATCTTCTGCAGGACGTTAATGAGATCCATGATCTCAGGCTCGATCGCCGCCCCCTTCAAGGTGGTAATACCTTCAGCACGAACAGCGGTTAAAAGGGTCTGCTCGGTGGCACCGACTGAAGGGAATGGAAGCTCAATAACCGCACCGTGCAAGCCCTCTGCCGGCTTTGTGATGTGGACGCCGTCAACACGCTTATCGACGTGGGCGCCAAACTTGCGCAGGCCTTCAAGGTGGAAGTCAATGGGGCGACCACCGATGTTGCACCCACCCAGTTCCGGGATGAAGGCTTCACCAAGCTGGTGCAACAACGGACCGCAGAACAGAATCGGGATGCGCGAAGCTCCGCCGAGGGAATCGATGTCAGAGCGCGACGCAACCTGAACGTTCGTCGGGTCCAGCGTCATCACACCGGTTGTTTGGTCGAAATCAACGGTCACGCCGTGAAGGCGCAACAGGTCAGACACAACATCAACGTCGCGAATCAACGGCACGTTCGACAGCTGTGATGAAGAATCACCAAGAAGCGACGCAACCATCGCTTTGGGAACGAAGTTCTTGGCACCACGAACAGTGATTTCACCGGTTAGCGGGTGACCGCCTTCAACGCGAAGCACGGAGGGCATGAATCAGGCTCCTCAAAAAGATGAATAGTCTGTCTCAACTTTAAAGCACGACGTGCCGTGAGGGTCTGCAAAGGAGAGTCACATCTCCCACAGATTCACTCACGGCACGACAAACAGCAGATGAAACCTAGTTTCGAATTATTCAGTGATCCGAACTAGTTCAGCGAGCGGACGGCATTCCCAGCCCAACAGGACGAGCAGGAATGACCTCTTCCTTCGGAAGATACTTCGCGGGAAGCGTCTTCGGCTTGAAAGAAGGACGGCGGGTTTCGTAGGCGTCGATTGCGTCTTCGTCGCGGAGAGTCAAAGCAATATCGTCGAGACCCTCCATCAGGCACCAGCGCACGTAGTCATCAATCTGGAAGGACGCGGTGACCGGACCGGCGGTCACAGTCTTATTCTCAAGCGAGACAGTGACTTCGATGCCCGGCTCATTTTCGAGGACCTTCCACAGGGACTCGCAGTCTTCTTGAGAGATCACGCCAGCAACAAGACCCTGCTTGCCCGCGTTACCTCGGAAAATATCGGCAAACTTGGTGGACAGGATGACACGAAAACCGTAGTCCTTCAGCGCCCACACCGCGTGTTCACGCGACGAACCAGTACCGAAGTCGGGGCCGGCAATCAGGACGGAGCCAGAGCGGTACGCATCCTGGTTCAAAATGAACTCGGGATCGTTACGCCAAGCAGCGAAGAGAGCGTCTTCGAAGCCGGTGCGAGTAATGCGCTTCAAGTAGACGGCGGGAATGATCTGGTCGGTATCGACGTTCGAGCGACGAAGCGGAACACCAACACCGGTATGGGTCGTGAACTTCTCCATGAGTGTTATCTCCTTCTTCGTTTCTTACAGATCAGCGGGGCTGGACAGGGTGCCTCGAACCGCGGTTGCAGCGGCAACCAGCGGGGAAACCAGGTGGGTGCGACCACCCTTACCCTGGCGACCTTCGAAGTTACGGTTCGAGGTGGATGCTGAACGCTCCCCTTCTTTCAGCTTGTCGGGGTTCATTGCCAGGCACATCGAGCAACCGGCATTACGCCATTCGGCGCCGAAGTCGGTGAAGATCTTGTCCAGTCCTTCAGCTTCAGCCTGCAGGCGAACGCGAGCAGAACCGGGCACGACCAGCATGCGCAGGCTGTCTGCCTTCTTACGGCCCTTGATGACGGCTGCCGCTGCACGCAGGTCCTCGATACGACCGTTCGTACACGAGCCAAGGAAGACGGTATCAATCGGGATTTCACGCATCGGAGTGCCCGCCTCGAGGCCCATGTATTCAAGCGCACGCTGGGCTGCCATCTTGCCGGTCTCATCGGTGAAGTCATCCGGGTTCGGGACGGTGGCTGAGAGCGGGACGCCTTGGCCGGGATTTGTGCCCCAGGTGACGAATGGTTCAATGTCGGACGCTTCGAGGATCACCTCGTTATCGAAGACGGCATCTTCGTCGGAGCGCAGAGTCTTCCAGTATTCGACTGCGCGATCCCATTCTTGCCCTTCGGGAGCGTGCGGACGTCCCTTGATGTATTCGAAGGTGGTTTCGTCGGGAGCAACCATGCCGGCGCGGGCGCCCGCTTCAATCGACATGTTGCAGATCGTCATGCGGCCTTCCATCGACAGCTCGCGGATTGCTTGGCCTCGATATTCCAGAACGTAGCCCTGGCCACCGCCTGTGCCGATCTTTGCGATGACAGCGAGGATGATGTCCTTCGCAGTCGACCCTGCAGGCAGGGAACCGTTGACGGTGATTGCCATGGTCTTGAACGGAGCCAGTGGCAGGGTCTGGGTTGCCAAAACGTGTTCAACCTGGCTGGTACCGATACCGAATGCGAGTGCGCCGAATGCACCGTGCGTCGAGGTATGCGAGTCACCGCAGACAATCGTCATACCTGGCTGAGTGATACCCAGCTGCGGGCCGACAACGTGAACGATGCCCTGGTCGGCATCACCCAGCGAGTGCAGACGAATACCGAACTCTTCAGCGTTCGAACGCAGAGTGTGAATCTGGGTACGGCTGGTCTCGTCAGCGATCGGCAGGTCGATATCGAGGGTCGGGGTGTTGTGATCCTCGGTAGCGATTGTCTGATCGGGACGACGAACCTTTCGCCCTGCCAAGCGCAGCCCTTCGAAAGCCTGGGGACTGGTCACTTCGTGAACAAGGTGGAGGTCAATGTAAAGAAGGTCAGGGGCGCCACCTTCGCCCTTTTTCACAATATGGTCTTGCCAGACCTTTTCGGCCATCGTGCCGGTCATGTTTCCTCCCTGCGTGCGTTCAAAATAGTCCTGAACAGCGCTTACTTACAGGCAAACGGTCACCGAGTGGCTTATTCGCTTGCTGTTTCCTTGTTCATCGTCTGCCGTTTCAGTATGCGAAGAGTTGCAGTCTCATTGGTTGAGATGGCAAACTTTTGAATATGGAGGATTCAACGACTAGTGGAGTCGGAGTTCTTGACAAGGCAGCACTCGTTCTCGGCGCACTTGAAGCCGGACCCGCTACCTTGGCTCAACTCGTCTCCGCGACAGGTTTGGCCCGACCCACCGCGCACCGTCTGGCGGTTGCCCTTGAGTACCACCGCATGGTTGCTCGCGACATGCAGGGACGTTTTGTTCTCGGTCCCCGCCTCCAAGAACTCGCTTCGTCTGCAGGCGAAGACCGTCTGCTTGCGGCGTCTATGCCCGTCCTGAAGGCTCTTCGTGATCATACGAAGGAATCCTCACAGATCTTCCGTCGCCAAGGCGACTACCGTGTCTGCGTTGCCGCATCCGAACGTGAGATGGGTCTGCGCGACTCCATCCCGGTTGGCGCAACTCTGTCAATGTCCGCCGGTAGCGCAGCACAGGTTCTGCTTGCATGGGAAGAACCCGACCGCCTGCACCGTGGTCTTTACGGAGCCTCCTTCAACGCGACGATGCTCTCTCAGGTTCGTCGTCGCGGGTGGGCACAGTCTGTCGGCGAACGCGAGCCGGGAGTCGCGTCAGTTTCCGCTCCGGTACGAGGCCCCTCGGGTCGAGTCCTCGCTGCCCTGTCGATTTCCGGTCCGATTGAACGCATGGGTCGCCAGCCCGGTCGTCAGCACGGCCCCTCCGTCGTCGCAGCGGCAAACCGCCTGTCTGACTTCCTGCGTAGTGTCGAAGACGGCGAGCTCTAACCTCCTCTTCGTCTTTAACCTCCAACGCATAAAAGTGTGAGCCCCAAGAGTTTTCTTGGGGCTCACACTTTTGACTATCGAGTCGTCAGCAGTCCGTTGTCGTGTTCAGACGCAGGACACCGTAGGTCCAACCGTGTCTGTGGTAGACGACGCACGGTTGCTTCGTTTCCTTGTCAATGAACAGGAAGAACGGGTGGCCAACCATTTCCATCTGGTTGAGTGCTTCATCAACCGTCATCGGTTCGGCTTCGTGAACCTTTTGACGAACCAGGATCGGAGTATCGCCAAGCTGCTCTTCGCGCGCTTCACCAACCTTGAGGTCTTCCGCAGAGCGAAGCTTGAGCGGAGCGGCCTCTTCAATGGTTTCTTCAACCGGTGCGGGTTCTTCGAGGAACTCGACCTCATCCATCTCGTGGGAGTAGCGACGACGATGATCCTTGGCGCGGTCACGCAAGCGACGGAGGCGTTCGAAGAGTTTACCGGCCGCAATATCTACAGCTGCGTAGCGGTCGCCGGATTCTGCTTCTGCTCGAATGATTGGGCCCTTGCCGTAGACCGTGAGCTCAATTCGCTCGGCGGTATCTGCTTGGCGAGGATTACGTTCGTGTGTCAGTTCCACATCGACGCGCTGAGCGCGCGGGTAGAACAGGGTAATCTTCGAGACTTTCTCTTCGACGTACTCACGGAAGTTCGGGTGGATTTCCGCATTGCGTGCGACGACAGTGATGTCCATTTTTCCTCCATGGGAAGTTGGCGAGCTTCGTTGCTCGCGGGGTTGAATGTCCGATTGCCTCATCGCATCGGACGGTGGTCGTAGCTATCACCCCCAGTCGCTGGGCAAAGACGCCATTCTTCGGGTCATCTTTGCTCTATCGGTTATGCGCCTATCATACCCCCTTTTAGGTGACCTGCATCATAGAAAGGCTAAACTCGTGCACACACGCCGACCGCGTCAACCCGCCCAACAGCGCGCGCCACCTCACGGCATGTCGCTCCTGTTGTCAACACATCATCAACGATCACTACCGCCACATTGGCGGGAATATGAAGCCGCCGGCGCATGGATCCAGCTCGATCGAGACGGCGGCCTCGTCTCCCACGACCCGCTTGAGAGCGCACGCCAAAGCGCAAACGAACGGCGCCAACCACCCGCGCTGGTCGTCCACTGACCTGCGCAAGCCCCATCGCAACACCCCGGGCAAAAGCGCCGGTCACATTCTTACCGTGAAGCACTCGTTTCCAGCTCGACGGCGCAGGAATCACCCACCAAGGGTCATCGCCTGGAAGCGCAGTGGCAAGACGACGCCCCACACTTGCGCCCGCGTCATATAAGAAGTCGTCGCCACGAAAGGTCGGCGAATGTTTAGAGGCGATGATGATGTTCCTCAACTCGCCGTCATACCTTCCGATAAACGCCATCGGCACGGTGGCGCCACTTCCGTCAGTGTCACAGGGTGCGCATGGCATTCCCGTTTCGCTCTCCCCTAAGGTCACGAGGCCGATCCGTTCTAATCGAGCGGATCGAAGCGCGATACTACGACAACGCGGACACAGGACGTGATCCCAGATCATACAACCCGCACATTGAGTAGGCATCAGTATTGCCAGCAGGGACACAACCACGATGCGTAAACGCTGAAACAACTCCATTTCTCCATCGTGTGCCCCTGGTTCAAGGAGGGCGAACGGGGAACCTACATTCTGTGGATAACCCGCCTCAATTTGCTACGGTTTTTAACAATTCTTCACTTTAACGTGGAAACGAAACTGAAAATGAATCAGATGCGCACTCTAGCCGGGGAATCGCACATCGGCGAAAGCTGCGGGCATAGCCTGCCATAAAGCACCCGTTCGACACGTGACGCTACCCGAACGGGCCTTCACACACACATTCGTCGTCGTCTGACCAGCACTGACTGCTAAGGGCTGATCTGGAACCTCAGACTGGGAAACAAAGCCACCAATCGCAACTTCATCGAGTTCCATGTCGCCACTATCAGCCGATGATTCAGCTGAACGAACAACCACATAGGACGACGAACCAGCCCACGAAAGATCAGCAATCTGCCCGTGAATACCGAGAATCGCCTGACCGTCTTCAAGGCCTAGCGGCACACCGCTACTATCTCGCGCAACCGCGAACATCCAAGCGGTCGCGTTCGACGGAGTTCCAGACAAAACAAGAGCTCGCGCGCCATCGGGGGAAATGGCAACGCGGAACACGCTCACAACACCTGTTTCATTCATGGGAATACTTCCAACCTGGCCGTCGGGAGTCGTTGCAATGATCGGTCCGCTTGTTGAAGCGGGCGACCAGACCCAGCCGAAGCGGTCAATCGAAGGAGCCCCGGCCTCGTTCCCCAACCCCACGTCCACCGACGAATGCGCGCCTTGAGCACCCGAGGCAGACACGACCAGCGAATTCCCTTCGCGCCATGCCACAACATCGCGGTTAATCGGCGACACCGCCGGATACGACGCGGAATACGAAGGAGAAATCGGCAAGTCGAACGGTGTCAGAGTGGAGCCCGCCAGCGATCCAATGCGACCTGCCTGCAAAGCAATTCGCGTATCCAACGAATAGGCGGGCAACGATGGAGTCTCGATCCCTTCAAGAGAAACCCCGGAAAGACTCAGATCCACTGCGGAAATCTGCGAATCCTGAAGGAGGGTTTCCGTCACCTCCCACGCAAGAAGCTGACGCGGGGTTCCCTCGCCAACCGTGGGGGCGCTCAGATCCACTTTCGCGATCTGATCACTGATTTCAACACCCTGAGCCGGGAACGTCGTTCCACCGGGAATCGCATTCGTGACCGCTGCTTCGATCGTTTGGCTCGGCCCAGCGATCAGACCTGAGAGCAGATGCGAGGCAAGGCGACGCGAAGGATACCAACGAGGATCAGCAACCAAGGCGTCTCCGGTCGTCGCTGGGAAATAGAGGTTCGCTTGTTCATAGGCAGCACTGAACGCCGTTTGAGAAACAATGAACGCATCTTCGGGGGAATCGATGCGCCACTGCCCGCCCTCTTGGACCAGGTTGAACGTCGACGAGATCATGGAGTCTTCGCTCCGCGTCATCACGCCTTCACTGTTCACTGAGGCGACAGCGGGAACAGTCACCGTTGCTGTTAACGTCCCCGATCCCTCATCACCTTTAATTGAAATCGACGGCGATGAAGCAGTGTCATAGACCAGAGCCTCATCATCTGGCGCCCACGTCTGCTGGGAAGCAGCCGTTAAAAACAAGCGCGCAGTCGCAAAATCATCATTCGTTCCCGCAGCGCTTGCAAGAAGAAAATCAGAAATCAACGTCTGCGGATCAGAATTCTTCAAAGGCCCATCAGCAGCAAATTCAACGGGATCAACGTCAGGAACAGACACCTCAAAAGGCGCTGGATCCGATGCCAGAGGCAAAGCAATACAGCCGGCAAGGCCAACCACCAGGATTCCGGACAATAATCCGGACGCACATTGTCGCTTGAGGGCAAACCTCATCATGTGGCTTCCTCCCACAATTCAAGAGGAGTCGACACTACGGTCCCACCCGCCACTTTCGGCAGGGTCATCATGAACGAGGCTCCTTCGCCAATCTTTCCTGTCGCAACCAAAGTGCCACCGTGAAGCGCCACGTCCTCTGCAGAAATGGACAGACCCAACCCGGTACCACCCGTTGTGCGTTTACGCGAAGAATCCGCGCGGAAGAAGCGGTCAAAAACGTGGGACGCTGTTTCCTCACTCATACCGGCGCCATGATCGCGCACTCTGACAGCAACATCTGTTTGACTCTGAGCGACCGTAATATCAACCGGAGTTCCTTCAGCGAATTCAAGAGCATTCACGAGAAGATTGCGTAGCACACGCTCGATACGACGCACATCAATCGGGCACGCGCACCGTTCTTCCCCCGCGTGAAGTGCGACGGGCACACCCAGCCGATATGCCAGCTCAGTATTAGCTTCAATAACCCTGGCGACAACCGTCTTCAAGTCCGTCATTTCAGCTTCAAGATCGGCTGAGCGAGCATCGTAGCGTGAGATCTCAAGCAGATCGGTGAATAGTGAATCCATTCGATCTGTCTGATCGTGGAGAAGTTCAGCTGATCGTTTTGCCAGAGAGGGCAGGGCATCCCGGTTATCCCAGATGACTGAATCCGCCATCTTGATTGTCGTCAAAGGCGTTCGAAGTTCATGGGATACATCGGAAACGAAGCGTTGCTGAAGCTGTGAGAGCTCGTCGTATTCTTCGATCTTTAATTGCAAGGATTCAGCCATCAGGTTGAAGGCCCCCGACAGCTGAGCCATTTCGTCACTGCCCTTAACGTCAAGACGAACGTCCAGATCACCACCAGCAAGTTTCTTCGCCGCATCTGCCGTTTTACGAACGGGACGAAGCAACTGGAATAGCATCCAAAACGCGCCAACTGGCAGAGCAATCATCAAGGGAATGGCGGCGACCAAAAGGACACGCATCACCATGTTCACTTGGCGCTGATCGGAGGCAAGAGAATAGACGATGTACAGCTCATGCGTTCCTGCTCGAGGAAGACGCACCGTCGTTCCGACAAGAATTCCCGGATCCACGTCATCGCCGTTGGCTGGGATGGCAACAGACTTCCACTGAGCCTGTCCCCCGTTTCGCACGGCATCGCGCATTTCGGTGTCGATCAACGCATCAACATCCGCGTCAACGATCTGGTTGATACGGAACGTTGATGTCGAGGTCTGGGAACGCAAGAGAACAACAGAAACAGCACCCGCACCACCGGCAGATGTCCGAATGTTCTGAACAACCTGACGGGCAGCTTCCTGAACCTGATCGGGAGTTGAAGCCGTCGACTGGTCGAAAACAACCTGGGCGCTTGAAAAACGCAGAGCTGCGTCTTCGAGAATCTGAGTTCGACGCGACTCAAATGCGGTATCTTTCAGCTCAGCAGACACGAGCAGTCCGAAAACAGTAATCACTCCGAGGGCTGCAACCGTGATCGCTAAAGCCGAACGAAGTGATAGCGAGGCGCGGACCGCGCGCGCAAGCCCAGAGCGATAAACGGCTGTGTAGACACGCGAGTTCGTCCACTTACGCACACGTGAACGAAGGCTTAGAACCCACTTCTTCAGTCGCGGATACTGATGGTGAGGCGTGTCAGGCGAGCTGGCGACATCGCTAGTTGAAGCCACGGCGTCATCTTGAACGAGCTCCGAGTCAGTGTCGCTTGCCAGGCTGCGGTCAGGCGCCTGCGCCGGCACGGTATCCGACTCCCCTCACCGTGATAACAACTTCAGGCTTTTCCGGATCGCGTTCGATCTTCGAACGCAGACGCTGGATATGAACATTCACAAGACGCGTGTCCGCTGCATGGCGGTAACCCCACACCTGCTCAAGAAGTTCTTCTCGACTAAACACCTTCCACGGAGCTCGCGCCAGCGCGACAAGAAGATCAAATTCAAGCGGGGTCAACGAAACTACTTCGCCCCCACGCGTGACTTCGTGCCCAGGAACATCAATGTCAACATCATTAATCGACAGCTTTTCGTCACCTGAGTCGTCATGCCCACGCAAACGTGCACGAATTCGAGCAACAAGCTCCTTCGGCTTAAACGGCTTTGCCACATAGTCGTCCGCACCTGCCTCAAGGCCAGCCACAACATCTGACGTATCCGTGCGAGCGGTCAGCATGACAATCGGAACATCCGACTCCAAACGAATCTGTCGGCAGACTTCAATTCCGTCGATACCGGGCAACATAAGATCCAAGAGGATCAAATCAGGATTCGACGCGTGGAAAGCCGCGAGCGCTCCGCTTCCATCTGGGCAGGTGGCGATAGCAAATCCTTCGGCTTCTAATACGATGCCAATCATCTCTGCAAGGGCGACGTCATCGTCGACTACTAGGATTCGCGAAGTCATATCACGATCGTGTCACGATCGAACGGTTTTTGTGACTCGACTCGCCAAATGGTTCAACGTTATCCCTTTTCGCTGCCCATTTTCCTCGTCTTTTTATCGTCTCATGCCATACTTTTTTCATCTTCATTGATTGAAGTGACCTCCAAGGAGCTGTCATGACTGATTCAAACGACTTCCGCCACCCCCAAGTGGGTTCATGGGGAGAACCGGATTCTCCGAACACTCCACAGTTCCAACCACAGGACAATGCCGCTGCCTTTGTCTCTCAGGATCCTGTGTCCACTCAGGGCTTCACTCAGCCTCCCATTCAGGCAATGAACTCCACGCCAGTGTCGCCCGGTTCTCCCTCCCCAGTTCAGCCCGGAATTGTCCCCCTGCGTCCGCTGGGCGTGGGTGATCTGTTTTCTGGAACGTTCGAGGCTCTTTCAAAGAACCCGTTCGTCTTGTTCGTTCTTCCCGGAATCGTCACGATTGTTGCTGGGATCATTACGCTCGTCACGATCTATTTCGCGATACCGGATTTCACGTCGCTTGTTGATTTAGACGCTCCCATATCGACCGATGACCTGTCGACAATCGGGATGACGATGGCGCTCCGTACTATTCCCTTCGTTCTGGTTCTGCTGGGTCTAGCTGGTTTGTTCCCAGCAATCGTGGTTCCAAACGGTACGGCTGACGCGATCATCGGTAAGAAGCTATCCGCCGAAGACGCCTTCAACCGCTTTAAGTCCAGACTGCTTGCCATGATCGGTTTAAGCATTGTCTGGGTATTCCTATTCGCCCTGATCGCCAGCGTTACGTTCGGCATATTCTTACTGGTCGGCCTAGGCGTGGCAGACTATGTCACCTACCGTAGCCAAACTCAGACGATGCTGGTTTTCTTGCTCTTCGGCTCAGTCGGAGCGATCACGACATTCCTTGTGTGCTTGTTCTTCCAAGTTCGGTTCGCTTTTGCTCAAACGGTGTGCGCGGTAGAAAACCTCTCCCCGTGTAAAGCGTTGAAGCGCTCGTGGACGCTCACACAAGGCGTAGCGTTCAAGACTCTTGGACGCTCCATCCTGATTGCAATGGTGATGGGCGCGGTCGGAGGTGTTTTTTCCGGAGTTCTCTCTACATTCACTGCGTTCACCATCAGTACCGAATTCAATTCGTTCACCATCAGTACCGATCCGCAGATGTATCTGACCGCAATTCCGTTAGCGGCAGTAGCATCCACGATCGTGCAGATGCTTGTCATGCCTCTTTCGCAGGTATACATCGCGTTGATGTACGTCGACGAACGTATCCGCAAAGAAAACTACGCCTACACGTTGATGGAGCAGATTCATCACTGATCCTGCTGAGCGCTTCCGTTTAGTGTGAATGCGGAGCGTCAGAATCAGAAATAACCGTGAACTGAGCCCTGCGTTTCGCATACGGAGACTGCGGGTCAAGAGGGCTTGAAGTATCAGGATCTTGGGACGTAAACGGACCTCGTTCGCGGGCCTCGTAGGTTCGCGGTCTGGAACTACGCGATGGCGAATCCGTTGCCTGAGAGGCGGACGAACGCGGAGGAACTCCAGCCTGCGATGCTTCGGATGACGGGGCAGGCGTCTTGGCAGCCTGGCGAACCGCGTCCACAAGGGCAAGCAGATCGTCGCCCGAAGGCGGAACCGGATCAAAGTGGGTGACAAGTCGGATGAGCTGCCAGTCCTGAGGCGGATTAAAGCGGTTCGCGTGGTCTTCGCACATGTCATACGCATTGGGTTGCGCATACGTTGACAGTGGGCCGAGGACAGCCGTAGCGTCCGCATAGTCATAGGTCAACGTGGCAACTGCCGGACGCGAGCATCCTGGCTTAGAACAAAGACGAGCCGAAATCACCCCCATAGACTACGCCAGGATTACCCATTCGGGGCGTTGGCACTCTGGCTAAGGCGAAGCACGTTAGTGTTGTGGGGTGCGTAGTCGAATTCGTCATCCTCGTCGCGATCCTCATGGTCGTGGTGGCAGAGGTCCCGTCTTTTTCCCGGGAACACCCGCTTGGCGAACCAGGCGCGAAGCCTTCGATGAAATGATCGGCGCGCATATCGTAGAGCTCACTCGACGCTGGCCCGAAGTGGCAACAATCGAATTCGCTACCGAGGATGTTCCTCCGTCAAATCCAGCTCCGTGGGAATCTCACGCGGAAGTGCTTGCGCGCATTTTCCACGCTGATCGCAGGCGAGGTCTTCGAGACAGAATTGTCATCTATCGGCTTCCGATCGTTCTTCGCGCTGGCGATCAGGACGTCGTGAAGATTACACGTCAGATTCTGGTCGACAGGATCTCGCACATCTTGGCGATTCCGCCGGATGAATTAGACGAATACCTGCGTTGACCAGTTGAAGACACACTGCCAGCCGAACACGTTGTCAGCGCGTCGGCTAATATGCGTGCCTTACCTAGTTGAAAACACACTGCCAGCCGGGACGTTGTTAGGGCCGGCCATGGATGTATTGTCGGACACGTCGTCAGGGGCCGACGTGGACCCTAGCTTGTTGCGTTGCCAACCCTCCGGTGCCGACATTCCACGTTGCGTGCGCAACACCATTCGGAGTTGTTGCGCTGACAACGATGGAGGCGTAAATCGGCTGATCAGACGTAACCTTGCCGTTATCTTTAGGAAGATCAACGACGGTGGATGTGCCCGCAGGAACCTGGACTTCTCGACCAGCAACGCTGACCGTAGCGTCTGAGGACGCATCCGTGAGAGGATTCACCAGTACCATCTGCGCAATCACGTCGCTCACACCGGAGCTACTTTCCAGAGACGTTGCGCGCAGAGGAGTGGCACTCAGTTCCTTTGTTACCAGATCACTCAGGGTTGTTAGCCCTGGAACATCTGCCTTCGAGATAGCGTTCGCAGTGGCGATATTCGACAGGATCGTCCACGTCTGATCCGTCTGCGCCCACTTTCCGCCATCCCACGATTGTTCAAGGGCACTCACGACCGGCGCATCGGAAGTAACCATAATGCCACTGGCGGTTGATGCGATACCCGTCAGTGGAATATCCAGAACGGTTTGGGCATCAATTTCCAGTTCTGTTCCTTCGACAACCTTTGACCCGTCCTCGCCGATCAAGGTGACCTGAATCGACGCGGGATCTTCCCCTGGGACACCGATGCGGAGAAGAGACGCTGTTTCGCCACCAAGACCCGCGAACACTGCTTGTGTCGCAGGTTTCGTGGACGCACTCCATGTGGCGCCAGCGGGGATTTCACCGTCCAATCGGGAAGTTTGAGCCCATGCGGAGACGCCCGCCGAATCGGACTCAATATGCAGGGCGATTCTCTCTTCGTCGGGGTACCAGCCCGACGGCATGACGGTGACCGTTTTCCCTGCGGGCACGGTGAGCGTGTGCGGAGCATCGTCCATCAATCCGATTGGCCCGTAGCCGGTCACGGAAACGGTTGCTGGGGTTGCGCTGGGGTTGGCCAGAGCAAGAACAACGTCATTACCCGCATACGTCGAGCCCGTAAGAATCCATTGATCACCGCTGGGAAGTGAGCAGCCCGTGGCTGACAATCCCAGTAGTTCTCCGCCACCTTGGCCAGTGATGACAACACCGGTAGGAACGCTGAGTTCTTCATTTTGCGCCCCTGAGGCAGTGATCGATCGGGCCAGTTCATCACCGTTTGTAGGGGCAAGAGTCGACCAGATGTGTCCTGTAGTCGTGGTGGCAGGAGTCGATGCGAATGGGTCAATGATTCCCGGTGGACATGCAAGAGTCACCGAGGACGGGGCAGCCGTGATGACGGGTGTTTCGATCATCGTGGGTTCTTCACCGGACAGGAACGTTGTAGCGCTACCAGCACCCCCCAAGAGTGCAAGCGCACCAAGGGAAGCGAGCAGTGCGACCGGTTTGTGCATGCGTTTAGTCATGGGCGACGCTTCCTCCACGGTATACCAGCCAAGAACGCGAATCCTAGAGCCACCAGTGATGCGATCATCCACGGGAGTTGCCACCAGCTTTGATGCCACACGTGAAGCTCTCCGTCGGTAACCCCACTAAATGCTTGCGCCCAGCCGTTGGAGGCCAGCTGCGGGGTTAGCCCGGTTCCGTTCACTGTTGCTTTCCAGCCCGAATGCGCGCGTTCTGCCAGCTGCACTGTCGCATTCGTTCCGGTGTTTTCAACCGTTCCACGCGCATCAAGCAAGCCGGAGTCGAGGCTGGCGACAGTGCCGTTCGCATTCAGTGTCACCCGCGCAGGGGTACGGCCTTGCGGGCGGATACGCCACAGGTATCCCGCATCGGTTTCGCCAACGCGTTCAATGTCGGGGGCAGATGCCAGTGCTTGCACGAACTGCTGGACTTGTACAGAGTCGGAGCGCACCAGAATCGAGTCGATTCCGTGTTCACCGATGGCCTGGACTGTAGAGGCGTCAGGGTAGGAAACGAGCGTGAGCACCAGCGTTTGAAGGTCTGCTGTTGCCGCGTCAGATGGCGCACCCGCGGTGGCCTCGTGGTAGGCGATCGCGCGGGTAAGCGCTGTTGAGTCGGTGAATGACGGCCCGTTTGCGCGCCATACGTTGGCGTCAATGACGAAGAATGTTGCGTCTGCGTCCAGGACAAGGACGCGTCCTGCAGTTTCGGACGTTTGCGCCTGCTTGGACACTGCCGCGATCGCATTCGGGTTGGCGACGACATGGTCTGAAGTCAAGCGTTGAGTTTGCGTCAAGTCGCCGTCAGCGCCAAGCGCACGAATGTGAGTGAAAGCAGGAAGCACCCCACCGGCGACGATTCCGATTGTGCCGATGAAAGCGACGAGTTTCAGCCAGAACGGTGCTTTGGCGTCCCACGTCTTGGCGTGAGAGGACGAAAGTGCAATGGCAACAAGCATGCCGACCGCGCCAAGCGAGAAGTACGTGCCGGTCCAGATAGTTGTCGTGGTTGCTCCGCTCAGACCCGCATCGAGTCTGGAGGCGAAGGGCGTCGACGCAAGAATCAGTGCACTGGTGAACACGATCAGTGGGACGACACGGTTGCGACGGTGCGCGCCGAGCGCCGACGTGGCCATGACTGCGAAAGAGCATGCCACTCCCCCGATGATTAAGAATGCCGAAGGCGCGACCCAGATGCTCATTTCAAGAATCGACGAGGCCACGCTTCCCAATCCGAGCAGCGTGAACCACGAGGGCGCACTCGTGGAAGCAAAGGTTCCGCCCGAGGCGTCCAGCAGGGCTCGCCAGCCTCCGGGACTGGTCAAGGCGAAAGCGTAGAGCGGAGTGACAAGGGCAACCGAAGGAAGAAGAGCGAGCAGAGCGCGAACCCGTGGCAGGCGCTGGGTTGCGGTAGCCACAATCAGTGCGAAGAGCACTGCAAGAAGCACGGAAGGAAGCGCTGCAACAAGGAAGGCTGAGGTCAACGCAAAGCGCGCTAACGCACCGGTTCGTTCCGTCCTAGCCAGTTCCACAACCCCTTGCGCTCCGGCAATTCGCAGAGGCTCTGGCGCAATGACAACGCGGAACCATTGGTCAACGGCAAGGGGAAGTAGGACGTGGAAGAGTGCCGGTCCGATACGCCCCTGCGAGGCGGCAAGGCTGAGGGACGGAAGGAATGCCCATGCGAGCGATCCCAGGGCACGCACTGCGATGGACTGAGTCAGACGACCGGTCAGACGCCATGCGCTCAGGCAGGCAAGTGGCCCGGTGAGCATCGCAATGATGCCGATAACGGTAATCGGTTCGATACCGGCAAAAGAGAAAGGCCACGTAATAAGTGCGAAGGGAATCAACAGCGGATCGTTAGGGCCGGCCATGCCATCGCCACCGGGGATCCATGAAGCCCATGCTGCGTCCCAAAGATCGCTCCACGACGAAGGGAGAGTACGCCACGCGCCACCACTTACTGACGAGGTGCGTCCCCACCAGAAGGCCACGCTGAGAGCGATCGCGACGAGCATGATAGTGGCGAAAGCTGCGCGTGAGCGCGAACGATACTGAGCGCGCGATGTGGTGACCAGCTGGTCTTCGTCTTGGTCTTGACCGACTGCCTGGCGTCGTCTGCGCGCACTGTCACGCACCTGCCGACCGCTTGCGTACAGCTCGCGAAGAACCTTGACGGGAACGATACGGCTACGTGCTGCACGGTGACGCGCTAAGAGCAGGTGCGGGGTTATCGCAATCAGTCGCAACCATGCCCGCAGTTCAGGCCAGAACAGTTCACTGCGACCGGTGACTAAGCGCCCAAAAGCACGTGCGGGCGACCAGAAGGCAAGCCAGAGCGCCAAGAACGGCAAAGTGAAGGCTCGCACGCCCTTTGCCCAGTTATAGAGCTGAGCGAAGCGACGCTGGCCAAAACTCATATCGCGAGGGACGCGCGTGGGAGTGGAGTCAGGCTGATTGATCAGATCGAGAACGGTGGCGTCGTCACTCGCCGTTGCAGGCTGGTCGTCTAACGACTCTTCAGTGTTTTCGCTGAGCGCCAGTAGTGCCGGAGGAATGTACGAGGTGCGAAGGTGGCGAACCTTCGCTTTGGGCGCTACAACAACGCGATAGCCGGCAAGGTGCAACCGGCGGGAGAAATCGAGGCCTTCTCCGAACGGACCAAGAGCAGTGTCAAATCCTCCCACCGCGTTCCAGGCAACGGTGGAGACGAGCATTCCCGCGGTGCCGATGCCTAGGACATCAGAGGTTGAGTCGTATTGTCCTTGGTCGATTTCGCCACGGAGAATTCCGTCAGCTCGACGCGCGGTGGACGTTGCCTGAATACCGCATTCAATGATGTGGGACCCGTCGGAGCACATTTGTTTTGGGCCGACGGCACCGATGGTGCGTGAGCGGTCTGCATTTGCCCAGAGGGCATTCAAGCAGTCTGGTTCAGGAATGGAATCGGAGTGAAGAACCCACGCCCACGCGTAGGTGTTCAGAGCAGCGTCTTTATCGGCGAACGCCTGGTTGAGGGCCTGCGAAATGTTCTTGGCGCGGGGCGCGCTGATTCTGCGAGCCTTGGGAGCAATGCGACCAATGAGCCCTGCAATTTCAGTGTCTGACGCTGGAGAACAGTCGATGACATAGGTTGCACCAGGCTTCATTGTCTGGGTTTGAACGGCAGCGAGGACGTCGCTGAGGGTTTCCGTGGCCTCGTGAGCAACAACGAGAGCTACGAGAGAGGAGCTCACTGGAGAGTCATCTTTCAGATAGCGAGGCGACGCATACGACGGCGTTCGCGCTCTGACAGCCCGCCCCAAATACCGAATCGCTCGTCGTGTTCGAGAGCGTACTGCAAGCATTCTTCACGAACTTCGCAGGACTGGCAGACAGCTTTTGCTTCGCGTGTTGACCCGCCTTTTTCGGGGAAGAAGGCTTCCGGGTCGGTCTGCGCGCAGAGTGCGTGCTCCTGCCATGCAAGAGGGCCGTCAATCGACGCGTAGAAGTCAGCATCGAGTGCTTCAGACCAAGAAATCGGTCCGTCACCGAGAATGTTCCACACGTGAATATCTCCTTGCAGTTTTACATCAATATAAGAATTACACGCGTGTCATCTTCATAAGTCAAGCCCGAGGGAGTAATTGAGAAATCCTTGCCTGTCAGTTGCGAGGAGTGAACTTTTGTGGTTAGCCAGTATTTGTGCGCCTCACGCGGGTTTTCGGCAGGAATCCGGCATTGTTATTCGATGAGCTTGGAGAACATCTGTCCACTACGATTCCACTTATGACCACTTTCCCGCAGCTCATTTCGCTTCTGGCAACACGTCCATCCCCGCAGATGACGATCTATTCGCAAGAACGCGTTGAGCTCAACGGACCGGTCATTGCCCGCTGGTTCGCGAAGGTCGGGAATCTTCTCGGAAGCGACCTTGCTCCAAACCTGTTTGACGACCCCTTTGGCTTCGAAACTCCTTCAGCCGTCCCTTCTAACTCCAACGATGAGACGCGCCAAGCACTGTGCCTCGCCGTAGGCCCGTGGCAGAAGCTCGTGTGGAGCGTTCCCGCGCTTGCTATGGGATTGAAGCTCTGCAGTGATCCAGCAAGGCTAGGTGTTTCCGACATCCTCGTGACAGATTCGGTTGACGAGGCCTCACGCGACGCGCTGAAGCGCGGCGCGTGGGTGTTAGCCCAACCAAGCAACTACCTCGCATTCTCGTGGAATGGAGAGCCCCTGCCTGATGGAATGCTCGATGCGCTCTCGGAGGTCGGCGCTCAAAGCGACGCATTCGAAGTACCCATTCCACAGCTGGCACCCGCATCCGTTGAAGAAGCATGTGGCATCACCCACCTGCTTCCACCAGACACCGCGTCTTCTGAATCGCAACGCATTGCCCTTTATCAGTTGGACCATTGCGCCCCCATCGCAGTCACGCACTGGTTAAGTGGGCGTAGCCTCGTACTTATTGATCCGAAACTGTATTCCGAGCAAGAGGCACAACGAATCGCTGAGACAGAAGGCGCATCGCTCTTTCACGACGGCGCGCACTGAACGCGACCGAATAACCGGCGACTACCACACGCCCAATACGTGTGCGAGCGCCAGCTGGAAACCTTCACGAGGTTTGCGTCGAATCTGACGCCAACGACGCACGAACTTCAGGCGACCAGAAACAGACGTGTCCTCAAGCTCGCCGATCAGCCTACTCAGATCCTCCATCACCTGATCGTCATACGTTGCCACCTGACGCACGGCACGCGCAACCGCCAAGAACTGACCACGATAGAAACCGCTACGCAGACGCGCAAAACGGTCCGCATACGCTCCCAATCCCCTATTCGCGCCCTGCACATTCGCTTCATGCTGACGATAATCCAGGGTTGGCGTCGCACTCACAATCCACTTGGCACCAATCGCACGCGAAATCGCATACACGTACCAATCGTGGACACCGATAGCAGAGTAGTCCAAAAGCTCCAGAGCATCACGAAGTTTTTCATGGAATTCCGGCGTAAAAACATACGTCGACCCCGGTCCGGCAGCCTCAAAAATGTGGTCCCATCGTTGCATGGCACCCGCTTTATCAATCAGAGTCTTCTTCCCCGACTGATCGAAGCTCGTGACATTCGAGGATGTCACATCCGCATGTTCAGCTTCAAGAATCGCAATCTGTCTGGACAACTTATCCAGATGCCACACATCATCTTGATCCGTAAACGCAACATACGAACCATCCGGACGATGTGTCATGAACAGATGAAGAAAATTCCCCGTCACACCCGGCGTACCGTCGCGAGGCGGAAGAAACTGAATACGTCGATCCTGACCAGCGCGCTTTGCAACGTGTTCAACAGTGCCGTCTGTTGACCCGTCATCAGAAACGAGCAACGTTACGTCGACGCCCCTCTGCTCAAGGATTGAATCGATTTGCTCGTCAATCCACGTCCGACCGTTGTAGGTCGCCATTAAGACCGTGACGCGCGGGTTTTCACCCAACGCGCCACGTGCTTGGCTATCCACGAATCAGTGACCTTCAGCCGCGTACTTCGCTTCGACGGCTTCCTTCAGCGGCGCCCACCATGCTTCGTTATCGGTGTACCACTTGATCGTGTCGGCAAGACCCGAGCGGAAGTCCGTGAAGTGAGGCTCCCACCCAAGTTCTTCGCGCAGCTTCGTATTATCGATCGCGTAGCGCAGGTCGTGGCCAGGGCGATCGGCGACATGATCGAAATCGTCTGCCGGGTAGCCCATCAGTTCGTTCAGGATCGTGACAACATCGTGGTTGTTCGTTTCACCGTCAGCGCCAATCAGGTATGTTTCGCCGATACGACCCTTCATCAGAATGTCCCAGACCGCCGTGTTGTGGTCACGAACATGGATCCAGTCGCGGACGTTCAGACCATCGCCGTACAGGCGCGGACGGACACCGCGCAGACGGTTCGTGATCATGCGAGGAATGAACTTCTCGATGTGCTGGTAGGGGCCGTAGTTGTTCGAGCAGTTCGAAATCGTTGCTTCCACACCGAACGAACGCACCCACGCGCGAACCAGAAGGTCCGAGCCAGCCTTCGATGCCGAGTAGGGCGACGAGGGGTTGTAGGGGGTGGTCGGCGTGAACTTAGCAGGATCGTCCAGTTCCAGATCGCCGTAGACCTCGTCGGTTGAAATGTGGTGGAAACGGACCTTGTGGCGTCGGACTGCTTCAAGCAGGGTGAACGTACCAACCAGGTTCGTCTGAACGAACGGCGACGGATCGTTCAGAGAGTTGTCATTGTGCGACTCGGCAGCAAAGTGCACAACAGCATCAGCCTTCGCAACGACTGAATCGACAAGATCAGCATCCGCAATGTCGCCTTCAATGACACTCAGTCGCTTCGCCATGTCCTCGGACACGTCGGTCAACGAGCCACGGTTGCCTGCGTAGGTGAACGCATCAAGAACAACAACATCCACATCCGGATGGTCTTCAAGAAGAGTATGGACGAAGTTGGCTCCGATGAAACCAGCACCACCAGTAACGACGATTCGCACGATGAACTCCTAACGAATGAACAGTTATAGGCAATTATGCCGTACGAGGACATTGAATGAGCTTCAGACGCACCATCAACAGAAAAGAGAAGCCGAGGGAAGCACATTTCTTGCTGCCGTGCCTGCGAGCACAAGAAGCCCTGATCACCTGAGGGGAGAAAGACGCACTCTCCTAGTCCCCATCGGGAATAGTGATACCGAGCTGGTTGATGAGGTCTGGGTAGTTCTTCATGTGGATACTTCTCAATCTGAAATTGGGGTTAATACCCAAATACCAAGACGGATCCCTACACATCCGCAAAGGCTGGGCAGTCCACTAAACCACCCCGACACGCCCGGCAAAAGACACACAAAATTGGGCATTAGCCCGAAATCGTCATCTACGAACCCACGACCAGTCCCACGTCGGTTGAGGAGATTTGTGCGCTCATGTCCACCGTCCCCGATTGGGCTACCGGCTTATCGCTGGATGCAGACGGGTATGACTGCGGTTATTACCGCAAGGATTAGACGTTCCAGAGAGTCAACTCGTGCCAGTTGTCTGGTGCTCCTGTGCGAGAGAGCGGCACGATGGGATTGTGCGGGTAGGTGTCGAACAGCTTCGGTAGTCGGTCGGCTGGAGACAGGTTCAGTTGGAGGTGCAAGTATTGAATAAGGGAGAGTTGCCCGAATGCCCGATTCATTCCTTCGGCTATCGGAGCTAGTCTGAGGTCATTGTTCAGTTTGGGTTTGATGTCGTAAACGCGGTTGAACATTCGGGCGTGATGAGCTGCGTAGTTGCGCACGATGTTCAAGGATTTCAGCCATGATTCCATCTGGGGACCGGTGAGCTTGCATTGCTCAGCAATTCGATTGCGCACAATATAGGGCGATATTCCGTACAGGTAAGACAGCATGCCCCAGTCCATGACTTCGACTGCGGCCCAGATGGGTAGAGTGCCGTCATATTTAGAGTTGTGGTGTGCAACGAAGTCTTCCTTCGACGATTTCAGCGCTGATTGATATTTCGCTAGCCACACGTCATGCACGGTACGTCCATCTTTACGTCGCTGATGGGCGCGGGCCCCTAGGCGGTGTGGCTCCAGATGGATTAGTGGATTGATCCGTCCGAGTTCATGTCCGAGCATGGTGCGAACAGCCATTTCCACGCGATCCAGTTCAGCGAACACGCTGTGGCGAAGTCGCTCGTCAAACTCATAAAGAGCCACCACTAAATCGAAGGAAGACCCGTCAACGAACTCGTCGAGCGCCACGCCTTCGGGATGAGAGAAACGACGCATCGGATACCAATATCCGGACAAACGATAGTAGTTGAGGCGCGCCAACAGTTTCTCAGCGTGCGCGGGGTCGTCCACTCTCATTCCACGAAGCTGAAGCAGTTCGACCTGCTCGCTGTAGGTCTTGTACTGCTTCACCTGCTTCACGCGAGCCCCCGTCCTACAAGAAAACGAAGACCGGCCCTGGGCTCCCACCGAGGCGGGTAGCGGAACCGGTCATGTTGGAATTAAGCGTACCTCGTCTACACGCACCAAGCAAGGACGAACATCGCACTCGAGGACCAGCTCTTCCAAGAAAAGAATCTCCTGCTGTCTACCCGTCCGGATTCGTGGGTGGTCAGGGGCGTATGGGCGAGAGTCTCCTCACACCCTCCGGTGCTTCTCGTCTAGCAAGGCTCTCAGAGTAGGAGCCTGTCATGGCAAGCCAACTGCAATCATTCACCAACGACGTGTGGCACAATTCGCACCATTACAGATCGAGGTCAGATTCTCTTCTGCGGCCGCGATGTAGCCACTGCACTGGGATATCAGGATCCCACCAACGCGGTGAAGCTTCGCTGTCGTGGGGTGGTAAATTACCACCCCCTTGAGACCGCTGGTGGAATCCAGCAGGTTCGCTTCATTACCGAGGGCGATCTCTACCGACTGATCATTTCCTCCAAGCTCCCCGCCGCTGAAGTGTTTGAGGCGTGGGTGTTCGACGAAGTGCTGCCTTCTATTCGCCGCCACGGGCTGTACGCCATTGATGAGCTGCTGGGCAATGACGAGTTCTTGGAGCAGGCGATCGCTGCGTTGCGTGCCGAGCGGGCCAAGCGTCTGGCCGCCGAGCAAGCACTGCTGGAGGCGGCACCGAAAGTCTCCTACTACGACATTGTTCTGCAGTCCGATTCGCTGTTGACGACGACGGCGATTGCGAAGGACTACGGACTCTCCGCGAAGAAGCTCAACCGGATCCTACGTGATGCTCACGTGCAGTTCCATCAGTCTGGCCGCTGGTTCCTCTACGCCAAGTATGCCGAGCAGGGCTACACCCAGTCCAAGACCCACGAATACGAGCAGGGTAAAACCAAAACCCACATGTACTGGACGCAGAAGGGTCGCCTGTTTATTTATGACCTTTTGAAGAACCAGCTCGCCATTCTGCCTGTCACCGAGCGTGAAGATGAGGAAGCCTAATGACCACCCACACACTGCTCGATATCGGTATCCCGCGCAAGAACACTGAAGGCTATTTGGATCTGACCAGCTACCACGCCTTGAAGAAGGTTCAGCGCGAGCAATTCGACTACCGACCACTAGTCTACATGTGCTCACCGTTCTCAGGTGATACCAAGGTGAACCTGGAGTTGGCGCGCAGGTTCAGCGCCTTCGCAGTGACGGCTCGTCACGTTCTGCAGGCGCTCGTTGAAGACATCGAGCAAATACATACGTAATGAAACAGACGAATAGAACCACGATTGCTGCTGATATCGAAGGCAAATCACCTGCTGTAATTAGCGCATTATTCACGTAGTGCAGCAGGAAGAGAAAAAACCACCGTCCTGTGAGAGCAACAGCCAATGCGGCTGCCACACCCCAGGTGAACAGACCAAGAGACTCCCACCCTTGGTAGACGTGGAATACTCCGCGTAAGAATCCGCCTCCAAGAGTAACGCCAATTAGCTTTACTCGCGGACTTTCATCCCAGATCAGCATCCAAATTGCAACAAATGCCGCGAACCAGACTTCTTCAGCGGGACCTCCTAACTGAGCGAGTTCAAAGAACTGCCGAGACGAGGCTGAGCTCGGACAGGGACTTTCTGGAGTTATTAGCAATAATGAACGTGTGAGTACCAGGGGTATAGCCCACGCTAATCCGACATAGCCAATTTCTATCCAACCTTGCCTACCTCGAACTTGCCGTACAGGAAAACTTCCAACGGCATACCACAATATAAGGAATGAACTGGCGATCGATATCACTGGCATCCAAGGCCATGAAGCAATGTCGTCAATCCACCTGCCTGAAGGTATGGACCTATCCAAGAGACACTGAATCGCGCGCTCAGTCGAAAGACCCCATTTGAAGAAGTAGACGACCAACAAGATCGCAAGAGCAATCCATAGCTTCCAGCGATGTTGCTGAAACCTGCTTCCATTAAGCCAGGAAGGGGAAGCGAACTGGGCTTTTAGATTTAGTGGTAATTCTTTAGTGCTGTTTTGTATCTCGTGCACTTGAGTCCTCTGTCCAAAACTACCCCTACGCCGCGAGCGCGTAGGTTGTGCCAATTTGTATCCATTTCGCACGCAAAGTTTCAGCTAGATGAACGTCTTAGGAATCAAAGCTCCGCAGAAGATCACGACCGAACGCCCAGATACCTCGCGAATACTTCGAGTAGTTGCCTTGAGATGCCTCACTCACAAGCGCTGGGATCCGAGAAAAATGCCCTTTGGGCATGAGTGAACGAGCCTGCTGATGCTTCGCTGCCCGTTCTAGGCGTTCTCTGTCCTCTTCGCGTCCACGGTTGGTGCTGGCGACAAAGTGGAATGCGCTGAGGGCTCGCGTCAAGCGTCGCGCATCATCATCAGAGTCTGCTGAAATCTTGCGTTTGATCTGAACAGCTAACGGTTCTTTTTTCGCACCGATTTGGTTGTTCTCATGCTGGCGATAGTCCGTCAGGACTTCTGGAAGAAGAACCAGCTGACGGTCAAAAGCGGCAATGAACGCAAGCCACTCGTCGTGGATCCAGCCGTCAGGAACCGGCATAATACTGCGCGCAAATTCCCCCTTCACCGCAGCCGTTGCGCCCGTAACAAGATTCCGCTTGAGTAGCACCGCGAGCGCATCACCATCAACGAGGTTCCGTTTCTCCCACGCACTGACGTTGAGCTCTTCAAGAAGCGCCGATCCCTTTGGATTGCCCTCAGCGTCGACAAGGCGGGCATCGGAATGAACGAGCTCTTTGTCGCCAAGAGCTTCAACAAGTTTCTCAACTTTGTCTCGATGCCAGACATCATCTTGATCGCACAAAATAATGACGTCACCGGTCGTCGCACTGATTGCATCAGCAAAGTTACCCCTGACACCAAGGCCGGGATTATGACGCCGGACCATGAGGTCGATGTTTGTTCGCCCAACAAGCTCTTCAACAATCTGAACTGTGGTGTCACTGGAGGCGTCATCGCCCAGAACAATTTCATCCACCGGCATGGATTGAGCCAGAATCGACTCAATCTGCTGAGCAATAAATCGTTCGCCGTTATACGTACACAGGGCGACACTGATGCGCGGAGAATCAATCATTGAAAGTAATTGTTGGCATCATCGCAATCGGCCCCGTACCTGCATAAGGCCCAGCAACGATCAAGTCCCACGCGTTGTGGCGATGATTGATGGTCCTCCCAAGTCCATCTGCAATCCCCGCATGAAGGCGATACATTCCATCCCCAAGAGGAAGATTAGGAATCGAGAATGTGACTCGATTCTGACCCGTAACTGAAGGCATCACCGATTTTGAGGCATTGGTATCAAATGTAAACAAGTGCTGACCAAGATTGGTTTCGAATGTAATACCAACCAGCCAGTCATCCATTTTCTCTTCAGTGGTGAAAACCATCTGGACTTTCATATCATCTCCAGTATTCAGGCGATGAACACGATTGCCGTGTGCGTCCTCAATATAAACATCATCGAGACGGACTTTGCCAAACAAGTAATCTGAAGGATCGCTTTCCTTCTGTTCCCTATCGGCAAGCTCAAATGCTTCACGAAGAGCATGAACTGCTTCTTGCGTATTACCGTCAAAAACAACGTGTCCATGATCGAGAACAACACCGCGGTCACAGACCGCATTCACTTGATCTGCTGAGTGCGAGACAAGAAGAATCGTTCGTCCTTCACGTTGAAATTCGGAAATCTTATCCATGCACTTTCGTTGGAATGGCTCATCACCAACCGCAAGGACTTCATCAACAAGAAGAATGTCCGGATCCGAGTGAACCGCAACTGCAAAGGCTAGGCGCACATACATTCCGGAGGAATAGAACTTCACCTGAGTGTCGATGAAGCGTTCGATTCCAGAAAAGGCAACGATCTCATCGAACTGTCGTTCAGTCTCCACGCGAGTCATGCCAAGAACTGATGCATTGAGAAAGACGTTCTCTCTACCAGTTAAATCCTGATGGAAGCCAGCTCCAAGCTCAAGTAAAGCCGCCATGCGCCCACGTGTAGTCACCGTTCCTGTCGTCGGACGAATGATCGAGCCCATGATTTTAAGCAGTGTAGATTTACCAGAACCGTTGTGTCCCATCAGACCGACTGTTTGATTCATTGGGATCGACAAAGAAACGTCTTCCAACGCATTAAACTCTTCGATATGAGCTTTTGAAGAATGGACGACTCGATCCTTTATCGACATATCTCGATGGATCTTAAAAGATTTTGATACATTATCTACACGGATAACATCTGGATAAGTCTTAGCCATTATCACAGCTCCTGTGCGAAGTTACCTTCGAGACGCACAAACACGCGGTGCGCTCCGAAAAGAAGAAGAATTCCGACCATCAAAGCAATTGTCATGCGGAGAATCATATGAGTGGGATAGGGAGCATCGACTCCTGCCGCCCACATTGTCCTTTGGAACCCAAGAATTGCTAGGGTAATTGGATTAGCCAGGTACAGTTCAAGAATCCATCCGGAAACCGTGTTTGCTACGAAAGAATAGGAATAGACAATAGGGGAAGCCCAGAATCCTAGAAATGTAATCACTTCAATCAGATGTTGAACATCACGCAAGTAAACATTTATTGCTGAGAGAAATAAGCCTCCAGCCAAGCCGTAAACGATAAGGAGAAGAAGGGCTAGCGGAAAGAATACGAGTAAATGCAAATGCGGGAATTGAAAAGTACATACGACAGCAATCAGGAGGATGATGAACTGAGTTAAGAAGTTAACAAGCGCATTTCCTGCAACAGATAGTGGGAATACCTCACGTGGAAGGTAAACCTTCTTTACAAGCCCGGAATTTGCGACAATTGATCCGGTTCCTCCATTAATGATGTCAGCGAATAGCGTCCATGCTGTCAATCCGGAGAAGACGAAGATAGCAAACTGCGGGATACCTCGCGCTGCTCCAAGAAAATGGCCAATAACGATGAAATAGATCAGCAATTGTGCCAGTGGCTTCACTAGCGACCAGGCAAAACCGAAAGTTGAGTCCTTGTATTTTGCTTTAAGCTCTCGTCTGACAAGGTAACCGAACAGTTCTCGACGTCGCCACAGATCTCGGACAGCCGTCCGCGTACCTTTGATAATTCCCGTCTTGTCCCCGAGCTCTTTAAGAGGTTCTTGAACCAGGCGTGCTTCCCGATCAGCAACGATCTTGTCGAGTGTTTCTGGTGTCATCCCTGATAATTCGGCTCCTGATTCAGAGGGGCTATGAAACTCTGAGTTCGCTCTTGTAGTCACTTCAGTCTCCCCCTCATTCGCCATAGCGCTTCAAGGCTGAACGCACTCCTCGACGTACGCCTCGCCAGCGCTGGACATGATAGGCCGGGTTCACAAGCAACCCGTGAAGCTTTCGTTTGGTCGTCACTTCGCGATCACGAACTAAACGAACAGCATCCCGAAGCACTCCACCAACAACAAGCTTTATGACTGTAGGAATCGACGGAAGGGCTACATCAATCCCGACTTCGCGAAGGCCCTGCGTTTCTTCGAACATGCGATCATCGTATTCTAAGATCGTCATCTCGTTAGAGTGCCAAACGACAGCTCGCGGAGCATACGCCTTGATATAGCCAGCATCAATGACATCTCGACCAAGCAACTGATCCTCGGCATACGAAACATCACGGTAAGGAATCTCGCCTGTGAGCACTGAACGACGAGCTGCCGAATTCACGTCGGAATAGAAGGTCACCGCATTACGCACGCCCTCGTCCTGAATGAAATCATCGTCGTAGAACAAGGTTGTACCGTGCATCGGTCCAAAACTGGCAAAGGTGTTTTTCACGTCGTAGCGCAGCAATGGGAAGGCATCTGCACGAGGCACTTGAGAACCCATAACTGCAACAATGCGCTCGCTAATATCAAAGGGAGCAGTGATCTCATGAAGCCAGCGATCAGATGCTGGAGTCGCATCGTGAGTCAGGTAGACAACATAGCGCCCCTTAGCCAAGTGGGCACCAAGGTTGCGTGTTTTTCCATGACCAAACTCGCTATTGGGGATCTGATGAAGTCTGACCCACGGATTCTTCGCGATGATGTCGAGCGTCGAGTCTGTGGATCCCGAATCAATGACGAGCGTTTCAAACGTGCCACCATAGCGCTGAGCATGAACCGCATTAAGAATTTCCTCAAGGTGTTGCTCACCGTTATAGGTCAGAATGACGACTGTTGCGTCGAATTCATATTCTTTTTCAGAAGCCATGTTCACAAATCTCCTGCCACGTACGTTGAATACCGACTTCAAGTTCAGTCATTTCGAATGGTCCGAACTCGTTTTGGATGCGTGTCGTGTCAAGAACGCTACCGTGGACATAGGTGCTGGGAACGTCGCGGTATTCGATAACGGGATGTCTACCCGTCACGTTGACCATCGCGTCGACAAGTTCGTTCACCGTAGTGCCACGTCCCGAACCAACGTTGTATACCGGCTGGCTTGGCCCCGTCGAAATCATCGTAGCGACGATATTCGCGAAATCTTTGACATAGATGTAGTCACGGAACATCGTTCCGTCTCCCATCACTGTCAGAGGCTTATTGTTCAGAATATTCCTCAAGAAAATCGGAATAATTCCCTGGCGCTTATGCGGGTTTTGACGAGTCCCATACGGGTTCGAAATACGGAAACTCGTTGAACGCAAACCGTATTTCCGTTCAAAGAAACGCATGTAGTTTTCGATGGCAAGTTTTCCAATGCCGTAGGGAGAAACTGGTAGTGTCAGATCCTCTTCGGAAAAGCTTTCTTGATCGCGATCTCCGTAGATCGTGCCACCTGAAGAAGCAAAGTAGACATGCTCGACTCCCTCGTCAGCACAAATCTGGAACAACTCAACCGAGCCAAGAATGTTCGTGCGAATATCCACGATCGGGTCATTTTCTGCTATTGCAGGATCCGTCGTCGACAGCATGTGAACGACAATCTGCTTGCCATGAACGGCGCGACGAAGATCAGCTATGTTCAGAAAATTTCCGTCAACGATATCAACGCCTTCCGAGGCCCAATGGCTAGTCCCCGAAAACATGTCGAATACGGTGACACGATGCTCACGCACTACGAGAGCATCCACGAGGTGGGATCCAAGAAAACCGTTTCCGCCAATGACGAGAATGTCAGCCACGCATTGCCTCCTCGAAGGCGGTGACAAATTGAGCCCCCGCATCGTCCCATGAGAAATCCGAAACGGACGAGGCTGCCTCGCAAGATTTTTCAATCTGCTGAGAATCATCGAGAATTTCAACGATTCTATGCGCCAATGCCTTTGGCGACAGTGGCGTGTATGCGATATGTGGATTATCTGAAACCAGACGGTTATTCTCTGCGTCATTGACGACCGGGATCGTTCCACACGAAAGCAATTCAAGTGGGAGCAACGACATGTTCGTCAGTGACATCACCAGAGCGGCCGCACATTTGTTGTAGAGAGGACTCAAATCACTGATACTCATCGCACCATGATCGATAAAGTCGAATGGCACATCCCAACCACCGAGACGCCATCCTGCCATGTGAATCGTTGTTAGAGGACGTAGCCGTTTCACTTCAGCAAGAGTCATGACCCCCAGCTCAAACCCTCGACGAGCCGTCACTGGTCGCGCATAGAAGAACACATCTGATCGGCGCTGTTCATTCGTTCGCTTATACAGCGAAAAATCTGCCGCAAAATCGAAAGGATGTGTTTTCATTCCGTAGTCAGTGGAAAGCTTCTTTGCAAGCCAGCGTCCAGCAGTGAAAGCTTCAAAGCCGAAGCGGTACGTATTTTCGGCAAGCACGGATTCGGAGCCAACAGAGTAGAACGACGGCTCGAAGTCCTGCACAAAGTAGTATCTGCGCGCATTCGAACGGTCGAGGTACGAGGGGTATGCCGTCTCCCAACCGGTGGAGAAGATCGCGTCGACTTCTTCGCCGACTCCAGCCGAAGGTGAATACAGCTCGATTGAAGCATTCAACTGAGGATAAGCAACCGAGTCACGAAGTATCTTTTGGATGCCCTTGATGTTGATCGGCAGGGGGTTAGAGGAATAGAGAAAGATCTTGACCGTATGTCCGGCTTGTTCCAAGAAAGAAAGGAAACGGAATATATTCTGGTGTCCACCTGAATGCTCTCCGGGGGGAGACATAATCCAGGCAGTCGTAAATGGGCCGTCTCCGACCGATCGAGGCTCTTGTTTCCACTGCGGATCTACTGTCCAGTCAGCAACCGCTGCATCCTCGAACTTCACCAACGAAGCATTTCTTCGTCCTCTGAGCCCACCCGCATTTTTGGGAGAGGATAAGTGAGTGCCCACTCCGAGGAAGAGGCGCCCTACTGTCAGTCGCGCGCCGTTACGTTTGTAATACGAGGCGCCCAGCTTTGAATAGTTCGCGAGCTTCTTCATTCCATTCATACGCGTCAGTGTATATGTCCGAGGCCTTGATACAGGGCAGTACATACACAGGTCTGCCAGTTCCCCATCACACGACGTTGACGGGAAACTGACAGATCAGATCACTTCAACAGGTCCAGCAGGTACTGCCCGTAACCGGACTTCACCAGCGGTTCAGCGCGCTGACGCAGTCCTTCATCATCAATGAAGCCCATACGCCACGCTACTTCTTCAGGAGCGCCAACCTTCATCCCCTGGCGTGCTTCCACTGTACGAACGAAGTTCGTTGCATCAGCAAGGGAATCAAATGTTCCAGTATCGAGCCAAGCAGTACCTCGAGGGAGAACCTCAACTTGAAGCTTTCCTGCTTCAAGGTAAACCTTGTTCACATCCGTGATTTCGTATTCACCGCGTGCGGAAGGCTTGAGATTCTTCGCGATCTCTACGACGTTATTGTCGTAGAAGTACAGACCGGGAACCGCATAGTTCGACTTCGGATGAGCAGGCTTTTCTTCAATAGAAATTGCGGTGTAGTTATCATCGAATTCAACGACACCGTACGCGGTTGGATCTGCAACATGGTAGGCGAACACTGCACCACCATCAGGATCCACATGACGGCGAAGCTTCGTGCCCATACCGGGACCGTAGAAGATGTTGTCGCCAAGAACGAGAGCCGCGGAGTCAGTTCCAACATGATCAGCCCCAAGGACAAATGCCTGGGCAAGTCCGTTCGGCACTTCTTGAACGGCATACGAGATATTGACACCAAGCTGTGAGCCGTCGCCCAGCAGACGGTGGAAAGCTTCGGCATCATGTGGTGTCGTAATAACGAGGACGTCTTGGATACCTGCAAGCATCAGCGTTGACAACGGATAGTAGATCATCGGTTTGTCATACACCGGAACAAGTTGTTTCGACGTTCCCAATGTAATTGGATTCAGTCGGGTTCCTGATCCGCCGGCAAGGATAATGCCCTTCATCGTTCCTCCGCAGGTTGAGTGCGCGCACTGGTCGACTTACTTGTGCACCTTGACGCACATTATGCCAAGACTTTTTCTAATGTTGCGTATCACACTCACACATGTACCAGAGTGCAACTGAGGAATATCACCGTCTGCTTCACCAATAAACGGCCCCCTATCACCTAAACTCGTTCCAGTACTAGTTTCCACTCAGCGCCAGCCATGGATGTAGGAGCACGATTCACGATGACGACAGCGACCCGAAAAGCTCTTGGCATTGAAGAAACCCCTATTCCTGGCTTCCTGCGCATTGATCTCACCGTGCATGGAGACAACCGTGGCTGGTTTAAAGAAAACTGGCAACGAGAGAAGATGCTTGCGCTTGGCCTACCTGACTTTGGCCCCGTGCAGAACAACATTTCTTTCAACGATGAAGTTGGCGTAACACGCGGTATTCACGCTGAGCCGTGGGACAAGTTTGTTTCGGTCGCAACCGGCCGAGTCTTCGGCGCGTGGGTAGATCTGCGCGAAGGTCCTTCGTTCGGAACGATTTACACGACTGAAATTGACCCCTCGGTTGCAGTGTTCGTTCCTCGTGGCGTGGGCAATTCATACCAGACTTTAGAACCAAATACTGCATACACCTATCTGGTGAATGACCACTGGTCTGCCGACGCAAAATACACCTTCTTGAACCTCGACGATGAAACTGTCGCAATTGATTGGCCAATTCCGTTGGAGGACGCGATTCTGTCCGATAAGGACAAAGCTCATCCCAAACTCGCAGATGTTATTCCTTTCCCTTCCCCGGATACGCGACGTGTTTTGGTAACCGGAGCAAATGGTCAGCTTGGACGCGAACTCCTCAAGCAACTCCCCGAAGCTGGCTACAGCGTGACGGGTGTCGATCTTCCAGAATTTGATATTGCTGATGATGCCGCCATGGACGCGGTCGACTGGTCGCAATACGACATCATTATCAATGCAGCAGCTTGGACAAACGTCGACGGAGCAGAAACACCTGAAGGGCGCCCGCTTGCGTGGCGGGCCAATGCCCATGGGCCTGCGAATCTCTCTCGAATCGCAAGCAAACACCACTTGACGGTGGTGCATATTTCTTCCGAATACATCTTCGATGGTTCAGCGGAGTTTCACACGGAGACCGAGAATCCGAGCCCTCTCGGCGTGTATGGTCAGTCGAAAGCTGGTGGCGATGCAGCAATTGTCACCACTGACCAGCACTACTTGGTTCGGACCAGCTGGGTTGTTGGCGATGGAAAGAACTTCATTAAGACGATGAAGGGTCTTGCTGATGAAGGTGTTAATCCCACCGTTGTCAACGACCAAAAAGGGCGTCTCACTTTTACTACCGACCTAGCAGGTGGCATCATTCACCTTCTGTCAACTAACGCCGAATACGGAACATACAACCTTTCTGGTGAAGGCCCCGTTGTCTCATGGTGTGACATCGCGAAACGAGTTTTCGAATTAGTCGGTCGTTCGCCAAACGACGTTACCCCCGTAACAACCGTTGAGTATTACGCAGGAAAAGAACAGATTGCTCCCCGTCCTCTCAACTCGACGCTTGATTTGACGAAGCTTGAACAGACAGGCTTCACACCACGAAACTCGATGCAGGTTCTTACTCAGACTCTCAGCTGAGAGCAACTCACGCGTTATGACCGCCCTGGACACCAAACCAAGTGAAGGCACTCGCACCATCATGAACACGAAACTGTATCGGAATGCTTCTGAGGCGCCACTGTGGGTACGAACTGTTCTTTTGGCTCTTATCTTCACGGCGCTCTCAGCGCTCGTCGGTTATCGCTATATTTCGGAGCATAGTGCGATCTCCCCACAAGACGAGTACGTATATATCGACGCTGTTGATAAAGCAATGCACGGCGAAGTTACTCGTCAATACTCTGAAACGGACGAATACGCGCGTTCGCTCATTACATGCGTAGGCATCGAGATTTACGGCCCGCAAGGCCCCGCCTGTGGTGACACCAATGCGCCCTCTGAAGATTATCCCTTTAAAGGCTATTCAACCGCTTCAGTTCACTCACCTCTCTATTTCTTTATCACTGCTTTCTTGACGAAGATCCTTCTCTTCCTCGCCCCCGGCAAGCAGATGTATTTGTTAGCCAAGTTCACCGGTACTCTATGGCTCGGGCTGGGATTAACTGCGACATGGCGCCTTGCGCGATACCTCGGCGGTTCACGCCTTATCACAGCATCAGTGACCGCCCTTATGCTTGCAAGTCCCGCAATCAGGTGGGCGAACTTCTATATCACCCCTGACTCGTTCAGCTTGCTCGCAGGTTCATTCATCTTCTTGTCTGCGCTCAAAATGGTCCGCAAAGAATGGACTTCGATTCCCCTCATCGTTGCCTCGGTTTTCTTTGGTCTGATTAAGTTCCAGATGCTCTTTGCAACCGGTGCAGCACTGCTGTTTATCCTCATCTATTTCATACGCATTAAAGAGGAACGCTCTTCACTCAAGCGACCAATTCTTCTTGCATTCTTGGCGCTACTTTTGGGCCTTGTCGCTCAATTTGCTTACCAGCATTACAGGAACCTCACTGCAATCCACATCGCCAAAGATTATTCAATCGATGCGCATGTTCCCTTCTCACCGACTTTTGCGGTCGAGCAACTAGATAATTTCCTTACCTACCTTTATATGGGCCCCGTATCACTCAATGGAGGCTTACTCGGCACAGTCGGGCTCCCTTATGCATTCACAACGTTATCTTCCTTGCTTCTAGTTTCAGGTCTCGTTGGAGCAGCTCTCTTCGCTGTTAACACTGAAGTACTTCACCAATCATTCGCGCTTGCCCTATTGTTGGCCTCAATCTTCGTAGCCCCCGCGTTCTACATCTACCTGAACCTCACAATGGGTGTTGGGTTTGACCTTGCTCCGCGATATGGTGCCGCTCTTCTACCGGCTCTTGCGATCGGTCTACCCGTGACAGTAAAGTCCAAGACTTCTTCGGTTCTAGTGGCAGTATTCGCCGTGTTTGCACTCGCGTTTGCTCTGATTGCAAACAGTATTGTCTAGGTCGATACATCCACTATGCACTCGACACCGATGAACAGAAAGTAACAGATAATGGCTGAAGCAAAATCACGAATCTTGGTCATCGTTCCAGCTTGGAACGAAGAAGCAGTCATCGGACCTGTGCTTGAAGAGCTTCGTAGCGAAGTCGGCTCGATGGCTGATATAGCTGTTGTCTCTGACGGCTCCGGCGATCGCACAGCAGCAATTGCCAAAGAACACGGCGCGATAGTTCTTGATCTACCTATCAACCTCGGTGTCGGAGGAGCGATGAGGACAGGTTATTCCTATGCTCACCGCAACAACTACGACTATGCTGTTCAGCTTGATGCAGACGGTCAACACGACCCCAAGGAGATCTCGAATCTCTTGGCATCCGCGAAAGAAACGGCCGCCGATGTTGTGATCGGCGCGCGCTTCGCAGGAAAAGGCGACTACACCGTTCGAGGCCCCCGTCATTGGGCAATGAAAGTTCTCTCCACAATCCTTTCGAGAGTATGCGAAACGAAATTGACTGACACAACGTCGGGCTTCAAACTCAGCAACCGAAAAGCTATCGCTTTGTTTGCACGGAACTATCCGGCTGAGTACCTGGGTGACACAATCGAAGCACTTGTCATCGCAAAACGTCACGGTTTAACGATTCGGCAGGTTCCCGTAGAAATGCGTCCCCGCGCTGGAGGAGAACCCTCACATAATCCTCTTAAAGCTGCTCGATTCCTGATTCGTGCATTCATTGCGTTGTCCGTTGCGTTGACACGCCCCTCTGTTGGCTGACGAGTGAGAGAAACTGGAGATCAGAAATGACATCAACGTACTGTCTCGCTATCCTTTTCGCGCTCGTTATCTTTTACGCAATCTTCATCAAGATGCGCAATGCTGGGATGAAGGAACGCTACGCGACGTGGTGGTTCGTCATTGCAATCGGGGTGTTGATCGTTTCCTTGTTCCCGAAGGCACTGAGCTTTGTTGCTCATCTCTTGGGTGTGCAGGTTCCTCTCAACCTTGCTCTAGTGACTGGAGCAGTTGTTTTCATGCTTCTTACACTTCGAATGAGCGTTGATCTGTCTCATGCCAGCGAAGAGCGACGAAAGCTCACTGAAGAAATCGCAATCCTCAACTACGAGCTCGGCCTCCTTAAATCCCAGCAAGCTGGAAAACAATCAGATCACTAAAGCCACTCAACGTGTTATCTCGGAGAGCTAAGACCTCGCTGGCAACGTGACGAGCACCAATCTTTTCGGTAAGAAGATCTTGAGATCAGTCAGGTACGCTCACAATATGAATTTGCAGTTCCTAAGAGACTCCGTGCGTGCCACGGCGCTTTTTCTGTTTTCTCTGATCACAGTTGCTCTGTTCGGAATGGTCGTCAAGACCGGCATCGCCTTGGTATTCTGGACAGCCGTCATCGTTGCACTTGCCCTTCTTGGCGTCGTCATCTATCGGAACTACCAGACACTGACTCGTCGGTCTTTCTTCACTGCACTCGCAATTCTTCTTCCCTCTCTTGTCGGTATCGCTTCAGTCGTCTATTTGCTCTCGTACTATGACGGTGGCGTTCCAGTTCAGTTCACGCGTAACGATATGGTGATGAATACCATCGAAGCGCTGACAATCCACCAGAACGGCGGACTAGGTTCCGGCGATGAGGTCAAACCTGTCTTCCTTACTGCGGTTATCACCTCAATTTTCTATGGGCCAGGAACTTCCTTCAGCCCACTTCTGACGATGTTGTATGGCAACATCGTTGCGGGTCTCGTTGTATGTTGTCTCGCCAGTATCTTTACCGGCTGGCTGACGTGGGCGTTGTTACCAAACGCTCCATGGCCCCTACGCACAGCTGCCGTGTTTGTTACCGGGTGGGTCCCCTTCACTCGTAATGTTTTTGGCGCGGTTGAATTTGATGGCTACCTCAATATCCCAGTTATCTATTTGATCTTGATCCTTTCGTGGATTACCTATCGGACCCTCCGTCCTGCCCAAGCACTCATCTGGCTTCCTGTGCTACTGGTCGCCACACTTGCTACGTGGTCTCCGGCTTCCCTGATGCCCGGCCTGTTGCTATTAATGGCACTTGTACGTTGTCTGCATAATCTTCCCGCACATCGCCCAACGTCACGAGAGTTGATTTGGATCGCACTGACTTGGCTCTGCGTTGCAGTATTCTTCTTCGCTTGGTCACTCCCAGCACTCCGCGTCGACGGTGATTACCTCTCTGCTGGTCCCGGCTATTTTGCTGGTGAGATAAGCGACCACCTTACAATTGCCAGCATTCTTTTGCTTCTAATGCTCTTCGTTTTCGCCGCTGCCCTTCCCCGGCATCGCTCGCCCGAGGCAATGGGACTTAGCGCCTTTGCAGTTGGCAGTTGGCTCGCGATCTTCTTCCTCCTCTTACTGCGAGAATCTGGCGATTCTCGCTGGGGCTACTATCCCCTGAAGATGATGTGGATCTCAACGATCACATTTGCAACCATCATGACGATTGAAGCGCTCCGCCAAGCGTTTACCCCTCGGTCAGCATCTGACCGACGCTCCTACGCATGGTGGCGAGGGCGTTGTGTTCAAGCCGCCTTCTTTGCCCTGTCGGTAGTCATCATGGGCGTAGGCTCTCTTCTCCCATTTGAACATTTCGGTCGCGGTGGGACTCTCTTCCCCATGCTGCCTCGCTACGCAACAATGCCCACCGATAAAGACCACAAAATGCCGACCCCTGAGGAAAAGAAACTGTACGACCAATTGGTTGAAGTTTTTGACGAAAACCAGGGCGCTCCTGTCGTGTTCATTCGTCACGCGTCCAACCTCGCATTCGATGGCGATCGAAATCGGTACCTTATTCAATTCTCAGCGCCTACAAGTTACGATGTGCGTATTCACGCATACCGCGAATGGCAAGGCGACTACTACGGAATGCTCTGCCCGCTCCTACGCGCTTGGGATAAAGAAGCGACTGTTATTACGTCCACTGAGGGCTACGAAACTACGCGCGAACAGATTGACTACTGTGGCCTATCGGATCGCGTCAAACTCATCACCCTCGACAACTGATTCAATCTTGTCTTTAGCTCTTGAGGAATCCATGCTTGATAAGCTACGAAAGACCTTCGTCCAAAAAGACCTCAGTTCTCGAGATAACTCGCTGAATTTTCTACGTCTGCTCTTCGCTCTACTCGTTGTCTTCTCCCACGCGCAGATTCTCACCGCTACAGGTGATGGTGTCGTTGTTCTAGGACAACACCTCGGAAGCTGGGCAGTTGTTGGATTCTTTGGTATTTCGGGTTACCTCATTACCGGAGCCCGAGTCCGAAGCGATGCGGGAAAATATCTGATTAACCGCGTCGCCCGCATTTATCCTGCATTCCTCGTAGCACTCACATTCGTCGCTTTCGTGCTCGCTCCTATTACCCACGTGATTGAAAAGGGCACTATTGACGGATATTTTGGCACTTCCCCTACCCCACTTGACTACGTCTATAGCAATATCCTGCTGAAGGTCAGCTACTACCACATCGGTACAACCCTGGCAGACCACCCACTGACTGCCTGGAATGGGTCGCTATGGTCGCTCTCCTATGAATTCTGGTGCTACATCATCATCGGCGTATTCATGTCTTGGGCATTTATGCGCAAGCACGTCTGGCCAACTGCCGTTCTATTCGCAGTTTCAGTGTTGGCCCACGCTGGTATTGAACGCCTTAATCCCTACATCGATAGCAACTACGATTTGGGACTACTCATTTTCATGCTTCCCTATTTCTTGGGCGGTGCGCTGATTTTCCAGCTGAAGGACACTCTTCCAATGCGTGGTCGCTATGCACTGATCGCTGCTATCGCTTCAGTTGGCATCATCTACGCCCTGCCGGACTTCGGTAAGCAACTCGCCTCTCCGCTCATGGCATACTTCGTTCTCTACTTAGGTACGATCGTGCCATCACCGCGTTGGGTGAAAACACATGATATTTCGTACGGGATCTACGTATTCCACTTCCCCATCATTCAGTTCCTCATCACTCTTCACCTAGACAAACTCGGATTCGTTCCATTCTTGATTGTCGCTGCACTTATCACGATGGCACTGGCGACTCTCAGCTGGTTTGGAGTCGAACGTGCTGCGATGCGGTGGGCACGTGGAAAATCACCGTGGGGTGACCTAAAGAAGACTTCTTCTGTTTCTCCGGTACCAGCGAGTGAACACACAAGCGAAGACAGGTCTGTTGTACGTTAAGCTCTGCTTTCCCTCACCGGGAATCTAGCTCGAAACCACAGCTGGGATTCCAAAAAGGTATTCAGATCATTAGACTCGCCTTATGGGATCTCATCGCATTCGCTCTGTTGTATCACTGTGCTTCGCGCTGACACTGCTACCTTCAGTGGCAATTTCTTCCAGCGCTGAGCCAACTCCAGCCTCCCAAGACGGATGGTCGCTGCAGGACAATAGCTGGGTGTTCACCCGTTCGGGACACATTCTGCAGGGCTGGTTCCAAGATCGCAGTTCTTGGTATTGGGCTGACTCAGAAGGTCGAGCTGTCCTTGGATGGAAGCACATCAATTCTTCGTGGTATTACTTCAATTCCTCGAACGCGATGGTTACTGGCTGGCAGTCCATCGGCGGCAAATGGTATTACTTCACCACCAGTGGCGCCATGCACACTGGGTGGCTCCACAATGGAAACACGTGGTACTACCTCGACTCTTCCGGAGCAATGGCCACCGGCTGGAACCTCGTCAACAACACCTGGTACTACCTCACCCAGAGCGGCGAAATGAAAACCGGCTGGGTCGATAACGGCGGCACGTGGTACTACCTCGACTCTTCCGGAGCAATGGCAACCGGTTGGCGATCAGTGAACGGAACCTGGTATTACTTTAAAACATCAGGCGCCATGAAAACCGGTTGGCTGGAAAACAACGGCACCTGGTACTACCTCGCCCCATCAGGAGCAATGGTCACAGGCCAGCAGGACATTAATTCGGCCACCTACTACTTTGCCTCCGACGGAACGTGGTTTACGCCTACGCCGATCATGGGAACACCTCAGAAAAACCGTGCCACAACGATCCAAGCAATGCTGAACGCATACGCCCAATCGGGTCACTCCTATCCCTCGGGTGCACTCAGCATTGGAGGCGCTCCCACCGCTTTAGACTTCTTCTCGATCCTCTACGACGAGGCAACAGCCGAAGGCATCAACCCGGAAGTTGTCTTTGCCCAGTCCATGCTAGAAACCGCATGGCTCTCATTTGGTGGCGATGTCAAGATCCAACAGTTCAACTTCGCAGGACTTGCCGCGACAGGTAACGGAGCACAAGGCAACGGCTTCCCCGATGTGCGCACCGGTCTGCGGGCACAAGTCCAGCACCTACGCGTATACGCTGACCCACATGCAACTGAATCTAGTCTTGCCTATCCCCTGGTAGATCAACGGTTCATCTACGTTGTAAAGGGAAGCGCACCCATCGTTGAATACCTCGGCATTCAAGAAAACCCCCAACACCGCGGGTGGGCGACCGGCAAAAATTACGGATTCCACATCATTGCCCTGATGAAGCGATCTTTCAGCTAAAAAGTGAACAGAAGTGTCCCAGTTGGGATTGAAGTCTTTCGGCTCTCACATACGACTACTGTTCGACGGCTTTCTTATCCCTGTTCGCCACCAGTACGAATCCGAAGATCATGGATAGCACGGTCATCGCTATTCCATAGGCAATCGAAGCACCCATAATCTGATAACGCGGGATCAGAATGGGAACAAGAGCTGCAATCGTCAACGCTGACACGGCGTACCCTACAAAGACCAGCTTCTGCTGGCGCATCGTCGTAATCGCGTAATACAGAATCACACTGGCAGAGTTCATAGCTCCGCCAAAGACAAGAACGACCAGCTCCGTTCGATATGGAGCAATATCTTTACCGAAAACAAGATTGAGAATTGGAACACCAATAAAGTAGGTCACAATCGCAACCGCGACAAATGCGCCCGCTGTAGCGGTAAGCCCGCGACGCACGATCCCAACAAATCCTGACCAGTTGTGCCGAACCCAATGATGAGCCATCTGTGTCAGGAGCGGTCTAAAAACAACCAATGCCAGCAAATTGATCGCTACCGCAGGCATGTAAAGAATTGCGAAAATACCCTGTTCTGTCAGGCCCAAGTAACGATCAATGCCGAAACGTGGAGCATTCGCAAGATACATGGAAATAAACGATGCAAGAGCAAGCGGTAGACAATCAATGAGAAGAGCAGAAATCTCGCGTTTTGTCCATAGCGGTTTGAAAGCAAAAAGACGCACGCTCTGAGGAATAAACAGAACGATCATCGCTACGAGCGACGCAACCAAAGTTGCAATTACTGTTATCCACAGGTTCTGCGTAACGACAAGCCCAACGCTAAATACAGCTGTGGTGACAAAAGTACGCCAGAACCCTGCTCTGCCAGCAATATCAAGATGGCCACTACGCTGAAGCTCGCAGTAATAGACATCTTCAACCGCATCAAAGACGCGGATCGAGGCAACCAGGATCATGAGCATCACAGCACAAAGCCCATCGCCACTCACAACCGCGTATCCTGCAATGCCAATAATCATTGCAACGACGGTCAAGATCCTCGCTGCATGATAGGTGCCGAAAGTGAACTTCCCCGACGCATCTGTCACATGGTACGTGCGTACTTCAAACATTCCCAGCGTCTGGAATTGTTGACCGACCGCAATTGCTAACGAATATAAGCCGGCAATCTCAATACCGAGAACACGAGTGACAACGATCAACATGACTACCGTCGCCACAGACTGCATCAGAGAATATGCAGTATTCCAAAAGTAGTCACGTTTGAGAGAACTACTGGCACTGGTGTCCGACATGGACTCGTCCTTCTCTCAGGCGAGGCTCTCGTAGGGACCGAAATCGATTTCTACCGGCTTATGGTTACGGCGCTTCTCTTCCGGTGGCATCTGCATGTAGTCGCCGTACGAACGTGTCAGAACCGCGTCGTACTCGCGCTGGAGTTTGACCGTAATGTCTTCAAATGGAACATCCCGAGCTGGGAAGAGCTCCTCGCGAGTCACTGTCCAGTTCCACGGATCACGCATCGAAAAGTCAGCGTAGATCCCTGTATCAACCGATTCGAAACGGCGAGCAGCCTTATCCCACTTGTTCTGCAACATTTGTGGGGTTACACGGAATAAACGCATAGCCCAATGAGCGAGCGAGGTTGCGCTGTGGATCGCAAAACGCTTGAAGCCGTGTGTGTCGATCAAGTAGGGAGTCGGGGTTCCCTGTACGTAGAGCAGACGTCCCCACACCCATGTTCTGCGACTCATTGCTTTAACCGCTGCAGGATCATCGCCCGGAACATTATCGAGAGGGAGTAGATCGATTGCTAGGCGCATCCGGTACTTCGAGTCCTTGCCAAACTCAGGAATGAAGACAGTTCCATCCAGCCCAAGTTTGGTAAACATGAAGGGATATTCTGGCACCGTACGCGTATTGTCGAAACGATAGTCTTTCGACATAATCTTGGGCGCCTCGGCAAGGAACCGCTCGTAATCTGCGCGGGTCATCAGCACGTCAACATCATCGTCCCACGGGATGAACCCCTGGTGGCGCACAGCCCCAATAGATGTTCCACCGTATACCGTGTACTCGACTCCAAGCTCGCGGCAGGCTTGATCAAAATCCTTCAGAATCTTCAGGAGAACTGCCTGAATCTTCGCAAGCTGCTCCGGATCTGAAAATGCATCAGGCGTTGCCATACGTTGTCCTTAAACTCGAGCATCATTCCAACTGTATCGTTACCCGATTATCGCACAGGAGAGTATTTCAGCCGAGAAACACATCGTGCTTCAACAATGAAGCCCAGACTCGTTACGCCACAAGAATTCACATGCACATCCGCGTTACTCACCACTGTCATAGGTTGCACACGAGAAACAAGAGTCGATCAAAGGGGAGCCAGATATGCGTCCATTACACTAAGTGACCATGCATCTGCCCCAACCATATACTCGAGATCTTAGCTCTCGCGATAACGCCCTCAACCTCTTGCGATTAGCCCTTGCGTTTCTGGTTGTGTTTTCTCACGCCCAGATTCTGGCAGGTGTTGGAGATGGTGTTGTCTGGCAGGGACAGCACCTGGGTAGTTGGGCAGTCGTTGGTTTCTTCGGTATTTCCGGCTTTCTTATCACAGGTGCACGAACCCGAAGTAATGGCGCACAGTATTTGATGAATCGCATTACTCGCATCTATCCCGGGTTCTTGCTGTCCCTAGTTGCGGTTGCTTTCGTCTTCGCACCAATTGCCTATTACGTTGAAAAGCACTCGTTCGACGGGTTCTTCGGAACTCCGACTACGCCACTCCACTACATTTACTCGAATATCTTCCTTTTAATTCATCACTACGATGTCTCGGGCACTCTTGCTTCAGTTCCTTATCCGTCGGCTTGGAATGGTTCCCTCTGGAGTTTGTACTACGAGTTCTGGTGTTACATCATCATCGGTGTCTTCCTGTCATGGACGTTCACAAAGAACCACGTGTGGCCAACGATCCTGCTATTCCTCGTGTCGGTTGCAATTCACGCGAGAATCGGTTGGTTTCTTCCATACGTTGGCAATAGTGGCGATTTTCAGCTACTCATCTTTATGCTCCCCTACTTCCTTGGGGGCGCGATTATCTTCCAGCTACGCGATAGGTTGCCAATGAGATGGGAGTACGCTTTTGTTTCCCTCATCCTTGCGCTTGTGTGTATCTACGGTTCGGACGGTTTCGGTAAGCAGACAGCATCACCATTTATGGCTTACTTGATCCTCTGGCTGGGAGCTGTTCTCCCCTCTCCGAAACTCATTCAGGTTCATGACATCTCGTACGGCGTGTATATTTTCCACTTCCCCGTCCTTCAGCTTCTCATCCTGTTCGGCGTTCACACGATGGGGTTCTGGTTCCTTTTAATGGTTTCCACGCTCATCACTGTCATCTTGGCGACGGCGAGCTGGTTGGGTGTCGAACGCGCAACGATGCGTTGGGTTCGTGGAAAATCCCCCTGGGGAGAGCTCTCTTTAGCTGCTCGTTAGTAAGCCTCAGCAAACAAGGCTTTTCGCTACTAAGAACTCACTTCCCTCATTTCCACCATTGCCTTCCAACGAAGTGATAGCCATTCACTGAAAGAGGCTGGTGGGTGCTTCTTGGAAGCACCCACCAGCCTTTTTCAGTTTGCTCTGACACGCTACGAAATCACATGCTTCAGAAGTTGCGAGACTGCCGCGTTATCCTTCTGTTTCAAGGCTTGGGGAAGCAAAGTCAGAGCATGTGCTCTCGACGTTGAATGAATACGCGCAGCACGTGCAGCGCGCCTCCAGCCATTCTTCAATACAAGCTTCTCGGCAATCGCAAAGTAATCGCGTTCTCCTTGGAAACGACGTCCGTCAAAAAGTGCAGTTGATGATGCAGATTCAGCGTGACGACGGTATGCAAAACACACATAGGGATCGAAGAGCAGAGAGCCTCCGGCCACGATGACATCCATGACAAGCGCAAGATCCTGAATAATCGGGAAACCCGGACGGAACTGCGTTGTTTCAAAAACCTCACGCTTGAAGACGAGAGAAGGCCAGTACAACCAATCGGCTCGCAACAGCGATACGGCAAGAGCCTCACCGGACAACAGACGAGGACGCTGCGCATCAGGTCGCAGTAGGGACTTAACCCGGTCGACAACGGGAGTGACCGCAGAGCTGTTCTCATCAATGATTCGAACTCCCGGCTGGATAATGGAGGCAGAGGGAAATTCAGAGTGAAGCTTCAAGATTCGTTCGACGAAGTCGCGTTCTGGAACATCATCGCATCCGAGCAACATAACGAGCTCCGCCGAGGCAAGTTCAACGCAGTGCTCATAGTTCTGGGTGATGCCCAGATTGTTTTCGTTGCGAATATAAGTCACGCGCTCGTCATCAAGGCGCGAGAAGTACTCGCCCACCTGCGGATCTGGGTAGCAGTCGTCAACAACCGTCAACTTCCATCCACCCACGCTTTGATGACGAACGGCCTCTACTGTTTCAAAGAGGTACGACGGTTCTCCCCAAAACGGCAACATAATGTCGAGGGTATGCATAGCTCAATCTCTCAGATTCTTCGGAGGAAGGGAGCCAACGGATCTGGCTTCTACCTTTCAGATGATTCCATCTTAGTTGCTCGATTATTATCTCAGCAGAACCTACAGGGAACGCCAAGATAGTGCGTGAACCCTCACCTATGTTTTTCAGCTTACGGTGTCTGATTTAGCTCGTTTTATACGAGGTAATGGCAAAACCAACTGATACCATCACACCTATGCGAAAGACTGTTCTCGTTACTGGTGCCGGTGGCTATATTGGTCGCCATGTCGTCGACGCTCTGCTGAAGCATGACGTCAATGTTTCTGTCGTGGATTTGAAGTTTGACGGAATCGATGAACGCGCCAAACGTCTGAACGTCAATATCTTTTCAGGCGACGCTGATATCTACGAGCAGCTAGGCAAGCCCGATGTTGTGCTTCACATGGCCTGGAGGGACGGTTTCAAGCACAATTCTCAGGCGCATGTGGACGATTTGGCTTCCCACTACCACTTCATCTCAAATCTTCTCGAAGGTGGGTTGCCTCAGATTGCAGTCATGGGCTCAATGCATGAGGTCGGATATTGGGAAGGCGCTATTGATGCTGACACCCCCTGCCACCCCGCATCCCTCTATGGAGTAGCAAAGAATGCTCTGCGTGATCTCACCGCTATTCGCGCTTCTCAAACTGGCTCGTTGATGCAATGGATCCGTGGCTACTACATCGTCGGCGATGACAAATTCGGTAATTCCATTTTCGGCAAGCTTCTTCAGGCTGATGAAGAAGGAAAGACATCTTTCCCCTTCACCATGGGAAAGAATCTGTACGATTTCATTTCCGTTGATGGTCTAGCGCAACAGATTGCCGCGATCGTGACGCAGACCGAGTACACGGGCATCATTAACGCGTGCTCGGGTCAACCGATGTCATTGGCTGACCGTGTTGAGGCATACATCAAGGAAAACAATCTTTCTTTGACACTCGAGTACGGCGCCTTCCCCGATCGTCCCTATGACTCCCCCGGCGTTTGGGGCGATCCAACGATCATCAACCAGATCATGGCAAAGAACTGACTTCGCGTTCAAATAGCGGTGGCCTCCCTACAGACAGGGAGGCCACACCTATTTTGACCAAGATTCTATTTGAACTGCGAACACAGTTCCTTCCAGTTCGGCGTAGCAGCCAGAACCGTGCCCACCAAGATAACCACGCAACACACGATCTGTAGGACGTTGGGAACGGTTCCCTGCAAAAGGAATGCGAAGATCACCGCCCACGCAGAGTAAGAGATGTTCAGTGCCATCCCTCGCGAGGCGCCAACTGTGTCGATTGCCTTGTAGTAGAAGAGATACGAAGCCGTTCCGGCGATTGCGGCAATCGCGATCACGCCAGTTCCCGCCGTCGGGATTGCACGGAGAGTAAACCCGACGACCCCAGCGATCGGAGCAACAACAATGACATACACGAGCGCCGATGTTGTTTCACGAATATGGAGGGCAGTCTCATTGTCGACGGCATCGTCACGCATTCCCCACGCGAGAATGACAGCTTCGGAGCCCCAACCAAAAACACAGGCAAGAGCGGCAATGACGCCAAGGACAGGGTTGCCCTCGGTAACCGTCTGCGTGGACGAATAGCCGATCATCACGATGGCTCCAAGAGCACAGAGCAAAGCAATAATCTGCTTGGGGCTCATACGTTCTTTCAGGAATACGAACGCCAAAACGGTACCCACGGCCGGGTAGAAGGTGGAAATGATGGCCGTAAAGCCCGGCCCGATGTGGTTGATCGCAATCAGGTACCCGGTCATACCGAACGGACCACCCAGCAATGCGCCGAGCATGACGGCTCGACCCGATTGAGTCTTCACCGCAACTAAAGAGTCACGCAGACGACCTCTCAGGCCCATATAAACAAGCAGAACCAGGGCGGCTGTCACATCGTGCAGTAGCGCTGATGAAAGCGATGATTCTGACGCATCGAGGAACGGAACAAAGACCAGTGCAAGAGCCAAGATCGACGTGTCCAAGCCCCAAAGAGCACCCGAAAAAATACCCCACTTCATTGCGTGTCTCCTCTTCAGTTATCCAGCTCGGCCTGCTCGTACGCAGCAAGTAATTCGTTGAGCTTTCCGGTTGCGTGCGAGTAGTAGATGTACAGCCATTCACCGACGTTGTCGCCCTCTGCTTCCTTTACAAGGGACCAGATGTACCAACACCACCCAGCAAAGACAACGTATGACCAGAAGTGACGGTGTTCGGTTGGGGTGGGTGTTCGGCCGAAATAGTATTCGAGGGCTTGGGTAGCAAGCTCATCGGTGAGATCAGTCGTGCAGACGACCATTGTCCCGAAATCAGCTGCGATATCGGACATCCCCGCGTATTCCCAGTCGATCAGGTCAAGATGCCCGTTCTGAGAAACAAGGAAGTTCAGGTTGAAGAAATCGTTGTGACTGGGACCCAGCGGGAAGTTGTCCGCATCGGCGTGTGTCTTCAGCCGAAGCACCTTGGCGCGAAGCTCCTCATATCCAGGAACGTCGATGGGACCAAACTGTTTCAGAATCTCTTCGTATCGCAGACCTTCAGTGACGAAGTCAAAGCTGCGAGTAAGAGTCTTCCCACTGTCATGTAGGCGTCGGGACATCTGCATCGCGCGACGAAGTTCGTCGGGATTCGTCACGTCAAGGTTGCGACAATCAGGGATAAAGCGAGAGATCTTCCATCCTTGAATCGGGTTGGAAGCAAGGAATGTCGAGTCTAGTTCCAGTTCACTCGCCAGATTCAGTGCTTCGCTTTCGGCTTGGCGGTCCACGATCTTGTCAGTTCCCAAGCCCGGATGGCGATAGACATACTCTTTGTTTCCCACGGCAAAATGGCATGACAGATTAGTAATTCCCTGCTTGAGGGGGTAGACATCCTGGATATCATTCACGTCGCAGTTCAACGTTGCCGTGATGTTGTCAAAAATCTCGGAGTCAACATTCTCCATGAAGAACGGGTCAAAAGAGCGAAGTTCATCAAGAGAATCAAATTCGTTAATCAGGCCAGCAGGGTATGTGCGAATGACCATCGAGAACTGCTTGATGTTGTCGACGTAGATCTGTTCCCAGAGCTTCGGGGTGGTTTCTGGAAGGTGATAAACGCGCTCAAGGATCTCCACAAACGTGGCTGAGAATTCACGGTCGAAGTAGACGTGGCCCAGCATGATCCACGCGTCATGTCCGCCAATGTCAACGCCGGTAATGCGACCGCCGCCACCGGTCGTCAGACACCACTCATCGGTCTCGCCTTCAACATACTGGGCGGAGTAGTAGGCGTGGTAAACGTGGGATTCGAAAGGATTCTCGGTGAAGTAATCGTCGGACGAGCAGACGTAGGTATTGGCCAGTTTGTCGCGTACCAACCACAGCGAACCATTGTTGTTTCGCGTGGCGTATTCGGAGTTCACAACGATTTTCACGCCGTACTTTTCGACGAGATAGAAGAAGTATTCTTTCCTGTAACCGACAACGACGGTGATGTCTGTAATTCCGGCTTCGTGGAGTTGCTCGATCTGGCGTTCGATCAGAACCTCTCCGCGAACACGCAGGGTCCCCTTCGGTCGTTCGTAGGAGATGGGGGCGAAACGTGATGAGAGACCTGCTGCCATAATGACTGCGTTATCGACAGCATATGGCGCAAGAGCTTCCAGGCCAGCGTCAGTGATCTGACGGGCCGCAAGATATCCGCTCGCTTCAAGCTCACGAACAGCCGAGTTCACACGTCCTAGTGACATACCCGTCATTGCTTGGATCTCACGCTGAGTGAGCGTTCCTTCGTGACAGCTCACTGCGTAAAGAACATCGAATTGTGCGTGTGACAGTGGTGCAGACATCAGCCATCCGTTCAAGAATTATTATCCGAGGCTCATGTTCAAACATGAGCCTTATGTAAACAATTATGAACATATGACGTGGTGATGTCACGCATTTTTGTGTGTTTCACATTTTTTCATTCGATTTCAACGAAGCGGATACGTGCACTCCATCGACTTTCTGGCACGTTATTCACCAATAACAACGCGTGGCACTCCCGCCCACAACTCGGGTGAGGTCACGCGACGCCCATCGAGTAGCAGACGAATTCCTGGGCAATCCGCTGGGGTTAGCGTTCGGTACAGCGCATGATCTGCCTGCACAATGGCACAGTCGCACGCATCAGCCCCCAGATGATAGGGCTCCCAGCCGAAGCCTCGTAACTCATCGTCTGAGTACATCGGATCATGAACGGCGACGTTTGCCCCGCGAGCGCGCAGAGCATCGACCGTGGCGAACACGCCGGAAAAGGCCGTCTCTTTCACTCCCCCGCGGTACGAGGCGCCTAGAACCGCAACTCGTAGCCCCGCTAGCGAACCCAGCATGGACTCCGCGCGAGACACCACGTATTCCGGCATCGTCGCGTTGTAGGAACGCGCAGTGCGCACGATCGACGCATCCGGGTCGGTCGACAGGTAGAGGCGCGGGTAGACGGGAATACAGTGTCCTCCCACTGCGATACCCGGACGGTGGATATGCGAGTAGGGCTGGGAATTGCACGCGTCGATCACTCGCTCAATATCGATCCCCACCTTGTCCGCATAGACTGCAAACTGGTTAGCCAAGCCAATGTTGACGTCACGGTAGGTAGTTTCAGCAAGTTTCGCCATCTCTGAAGCCTCGGCGCTTCCCATATCCCAGACCCCGTTGGGGAAAGGTAGATCAGCGCGCTCATCAAAGTCGAGAACCGCTTCATAGAAAGCAATGCCCGCTGCTGTTCCCGCGTCGTTCAGCCCACCAACCAGCTTCGGGTATTTACGCAAGTCAGCAAAGACTCGACCGGTCAGCACACGTTCGGGTGAGAAGACAAGATGGAAGTCTTTCTCTTCCTTCAATCCCGAAATCGACTCGATCATCGGCTTCCACCGGTTGCGGGTTGTCCCCACGGGCAGCGTGGTCTCGTAGGAGATAAGAGTCTTCGGAGTGAGATGGGTGGCCAGCGAGCGCGTCGCATCATCCATCCACCCGGAGTCTGGCTCCCACGTCTCGTCATTAACGAAAAGCGGAACGACAAGGACAACAGCGTCAGCGCCGGGAATCGCTTCTTCATACGACGAAGTCGCACGCAAATCCCCTGAAGCAACAACATCGCGCAAATATTCATCAAGGTGCGCTTCACCTGGGAAAGGCTCGACGCCCTTATTCACCAGGTCAACGGTCGTTTCATTCACGTCGACGCCGATGACGTCATGCCCTTTCATTGCATACTGCACGGCCAGTGGCAGTCCAATTTTTCCGAGGGCAACAACAGCGATACGCACGGGTACTCCTTCAGGGCTCTGTTCGCCATCAAGTATGCGCTGAAGAAGGGGTGACTATCCTGATTCACGCGCGGAGCGCCGGTATCCGTGGGCGCACATAACAGATAGATAGAATGAATGCCATGTCGCGTCCCCAGATTCTGGTCCTCTCATTTTCTCCACTTATGCGCGATGCCCGCGTACTGCGTCAGCTCAGCGTCGTTGCTGAGTTTGGTGACGTCACGACCTGCGGATACGGTCCTGCGACGCCCTATTCCACGCATCATGTTGAAATCCCAGCAGGCGCGGCCTCGTTACCCCAAACTCCACTGGGAGTTGTGCGCTTGGCACTTCACTGCCACCGCGCATCGGACTTGGCAGCCCCCGGCACACGCGCAGTCATTGACGACTTACGGGCACGTCATTTTGACGCAGTGATCGCCAACGATGCGCGCGCACTTCCGCTTGCGTACGAGGCCGCCCAGTCTGCACCGATCTGGGCTGACCTGCACGAGTGGGCGCCGGGAGAGCGCACCCACGTTGCAGCGTGGAGGATTCTTGTTGCGCCGTGGATCGATTCGGTCTGTGAGCGTTATCTTCCCAGGATCGCGCATGCGACGACGGTTGGCACCGAAATTGCGAAGCTTTACGAGCACCGTTATGGTGTTCGCCCGCAGCTCATGCGTAATGCCGCTCCTTTCGCAGACCTCACGGCATCGGCTACTCCTACAAACAGGCCACTACGCATCGTCCATTCGGGTGCGGCAGTACCCGGGCGTAGCCTCGAAACAACGATTGACGCAACCCTGGCTACGGACGGCGATTTCAGCCTTGATCTGTACTTGGTGCCCGGTGGCGATAAGGGCGCTTATCTCAAAGAATTGAAGGCGCGAGCATCCGGTTCGGACCTCGTTCGTTTCCACGATCCTGTCGCTCCCGCGCACCTGCCGGCTACCTTGAACGCCTACGACATTGGCGCATTCTGGATGCCACCGGTGACAACAAACGCGCGCCTCACGCTACCCAATAAGTTCTTCGATTTTGTGCAGGCGCGTCTTGCTCTGTCAATTGGGCCGAGCATTGAAATGACCGCTTTACTCGAAGAACACGAGCTGGGCGTCATCTCCTCCGGGTACGAGGTTCCTCAAATCGTTGATTCCCTGCGCCAGCTGACACCAGAAGTGGTTGACCAATTCAAACAGGCTTCGCACACCGCCGCACCCGAGCTCTGCTTTGAGAAGGAAGCTGAAGTCGCACGTGGCATCATGCGTGACTTGTTGGGATGTTCTTAACGACTAGTTCACTGTCACAACAGCGCATTTAGTCGCAGGCTCCCCGCAGTGTCCCCGTTGAAACTCAGCGTGAAGATTGAGCGACTTCCAGCACGATTGCAGCAGCTCGCGCAGATGAGACCGCAACCGATCGGTGTTCTACGACCCAGCGATGAAGGCGCGCACGATCACAGCGCGGATCACTGTCATCAAGGGTTGCCAGCTCAACCATCGCATCACACACCGCATCAACATCTACATCAACTGCACACCCCAGGTTTGCTTCCACCACGTCGAGTGCAGCCTGCCCGGGACCAGCAAAAATAACAGGAGTTCCCGCTGAAAGGGACGATAAAATCTTCGTCGGATACGCGTAGTCGTAGGCGCCGGGCTTCATTGAGGCAAGCGACGCAGTGGCGAGCGCGTACCAGCGTTGGGCTTCCTCGGCGCTGACAGTTGGGTGAAATTCAATTCCAGCAATCCCGCGAGCGCGATCGCGCAACTTCGCCCACGCGCTCCCCTGCCCCAAATAAACAAGGCGCGCATTCGGAAGCTTCTCCTTCACCTTTTCGAACGCGTCGATAAAGATCTCCGGAGCGAGCCACTGGGCGACTGTGCCCGCGTAAAGGAAGACGGGGCCTGAGGTTTGGGGGAATCCTTCGGGGACGAGGCCACGATCCCCGCTCAATTTGCCGTCGCTTGTTTCATCGCGGGTCGTATCAATGCCATTGGGGACGACGACCGCTTCCCGACCTGAAATGGCCTGGACTCGATCCGCGACACCTTGGGATACGGCGATGACTGCCGTTGCTCGCTTCATAGCGGTTCGTTCCATCCACGTCACCGCGTCAACGACACGTCCAGTGGTTCCTTGGGCGCGCGCCGCGTCCGACACGATATCCGCCGCATAGTAAATGTGAGGAATACGCCGTATACCGCATGCCATAGCGGTAACAAGACCGGTGGTCGGTGGCGGTTCGTTGACCACTGCATCTGGGCGTTTCGCCGTGAGCAGGCGGAAAAAGAGCGGAAGGTCGAAAGACATATAGGGAACGTACCCGCGTACTGCTCCCGTTGCGTCACGAAGAACCGGCCAGCGCCTGACGTCGATATCGTTCATCCACGATGGGAGTGGGAGGCTCCGCAGTGATTGTTCGGGCTTTGAGGTGAAAACACGAACCTTAGCCCCGCGCGCATGCAGGGCACGAGCGAGAGCACTCAAGCGAAGTGCCGCGGCAGCTGGATCAGGCGTAAAAGTACGAGTCGCAATAACGACACAAGCCTTTGATCGCGATGGTGCACGTCGTCGTTTCACCCTTTAAGTGTGCAGCACTCTCCCCTGATACTCCAAGCAGACACCGTAATGGCACAATTGCACGTATGGGTCCGTCTATCCTGCGTCGAATGCGAGCTGAGCATCCTCAGCTCGCACATATTTCAACGCTTCTGACGGGAACCGTCATTGCACAGCTGATTGTCCTTGTGACAACCCCCATCATCGGGCGTCTCTATACTCCCGAAGATATTGGATCGTTTGCTGCGTTCCTTGCTGTTCCTCAGATTGTCGCAGGCGTGAGTGCTGGCAGATACGACATGGCAATCGTGCTTCCCGCCCGTGACAACGAGGCGCGACGCCTTGTCCGCGTTTCGCTCACGCTGACATCCATCGTTGCAGTGCTGACGTCCGTACTCTGTTGGATCTTTGCCCGCCCCATTTCCCGCGCTTTAAACCACGAGGAATTGGCGGGGATTCTTGGCTGGTCAGGCATTGTTGTCATGTGCCTTTCCGTCACGTCAGTGATGAATTACTGGCTCACTCGGCTCGAACGATTCTCAGCCATTTCATCAAATAGGGTGCTCAATTCTGCCGGTATTGAGTTGAGTCGCATCGGAGCCCCGTTTGCTGGCTTATCTCCCCTAACGGGTCAGATTTTCAGCCAGTTCTTCGGGCAGATCCTCTCCACTTCTGCTCTGCTGTATCGTGGCCGATCGAGCCTCGTTGCCCCCGAGACTGGCGGACGCACCACGAAGCAACTCCTGCGCCGCTACCGGCGAATGCCATTACTGAACGCTCCCAATGTGTTGGTTGATGCTGTGCGAGTCAACGGAATCGTCCTGCTGATTGGCGTGTGGTATTCAGCTGATCCGCAGGGGCAGTTTGCCAAAGCGTGGCTCCTCATGCAGGCGCCCGTAGCTCTGATCACCAGCACAGTTTCTCAAGTGACCTATCGTTCCCTCGCTGTTGCACCCCGCGGAACACTGTTGGCCACAGTCCTCAGGTCGATCCGTTTATCCTTCTTCGCCTCCATCGGCCCCTTCGTTCTGCTTGCCTTGATTGCACCTTCGTTGTTCCCCTGGTATTTAGGGTTCGGTTGGGAACAGTCTGGGCTGATTGCTCAAGCCCTCATCCCCTGGCTTCTGCTCAATGTCGTAACATCGCCGATTTCAACGGTTTTCGTTGTCACAGACAGGCAAGGTCTGATGCTCGCTTTCGCATGCCTGTATGCGGCGACTCCCCTTGGAATTATCCATATCATGGGTGGTGCAGACTTTTCGATCGTCACCACCCTCTGGGTTGTCTCCATCGTCCAAGCACTGTTACTTGCCGGCCTCACCACGCTCACGGTTCGCGTTGCTAGAGTCTGGGATAAGTCTGACAATCCGGAGTCTCTCCCCGTTACGCCAAGCACGAGTAGCGTGGCGCCCATGACCGGCGAACAGGCAGATACCGAATGAAAGTCACGCTTGCCAAAGGTACCCTGTCGATTCCTCCCACGTATTTCGCCGTCGCCCACGCGCTCGCAATGCCGGATATCGACTGGACCGTCGTGACTCGTACGGCACACATCGATGATCCATCGATGAGCATTCCTGTTCTCCAGGTGGTTCCTGATCGTCTTGCCCCTACAGTTCAACACGTTGCGAAATGGGCGTATGGGCACGCCATGACACGCATGATTATTGCCAGCCACCCCGACATCATTCATCAACAGCAGGCAACGTGGTCTCTTCCAGCGGCTCGAGCATCACGCGAGCTCGGTGTTCCACTGGTGACAACATTGCACGGCGGGGATGCCTATCATCATTCCAACCTGGGAATCCATCTTCCCTCTATACCTAGAAGAGCCGGCGCATATTGGAATGACCTCAATATTGAGGCTGCGTTCCATCAATCTACACAGTTGCTCGCCGTCTCTGGGTTCCTTGCTGACAAAGCTGTTCAATCTGGAGCAGATGCCCGCAAACTGACTGTTCATTACCAAGGTGTCGACACCAACTGGTGGACCCCCGCCACTTCTTCCATCACCAGCGAACAATCTCCGCTTGCCACCGATGATCCAATCCTGCTTTTCGTCGGAGCGCTGAGCGAGCTCAAAGGGCTCCCCGACCTGCTTTCCGCTCACGATTCCCTGAGTAGTTCGTACCCCCATCACCTTGTCCTGATCGGAGATGGGCCACTGCGTTCTCAAGTCGACGAGGCCGCGACCACCGACCCATCAATTCACATGCTCGGACGCGCAACAAAGGAAGAGGTCCGCACGTGGATGCGTTGCGCGACCGGCCTCGTACTCCCAACCCGAACAACGAACGGGAGAGCCGAAGCCGCCGGACTTGTCCTTCTTGAAGCCCAAGCGTGCGGAACCCCCGTTATCGCGAATCGGGTCGGTGGAACTCCTGAAATGGTCGCACCATCGTGGAGTAAACATCTCTCAACGGAGCGCGATGTGCAATCTCTTGCATCCCAGATGACAGCCCTGTTGAGCATGAACGAGTCTGAGCGTGAAGAACGCGCTCAGCGTGCGTCACGCTGGGTCAAAGAGAATCGCAGTATCACACGCGCAACCGAACAACTACGGGATATCTACAGTCAGCTCACACACCCGTGAGCCTTGTGAGCGAGCGACCCCGAAAAACACCGTGAGCGTGTGAGGAATTCTCCTTTCGCGCCCACTTTGCTGTTTCTGGTCATCTAGCTGCGCACATCCGGGCTTTCATGAGAACTTCGTCTGAAACAGCACCGGTTCCACCGAGAGCGACAACCTTCTTGGGTTTAACGTCCTTCAAGTAGTCGCAGACGCTGGAGGGCAATGAAGCAGTTTCGGTCAACAGACGAGGACCATCGGTGAGGGTGCCTGATGCAACACCATCCATGAAAACATCGCCACGGACAAGATAGACAATTGAAGGCTTTGTCGGATACGAGTGACGCGCTGAAGCAACCGACGTGGAGTAGCGGTCTGTCCCTCCGAGCGAGGTGGCACCAGCAGCCAGGGACACCGAGCCCAGCTGATACTTCTTTCCACCCAGCTTTGAGGCCAAAGAAGCAGAGGCACTATCCAAGCCAACTCCCGGCTTCGCCAAGAGAATCGGCCCGTCTTCGGCGTTTGCAGCAACCAGAGCGTCAGCTGAACCAACGCCGTTCACGCCCAAGCCATCTGCAACGTAAACCGCTGCGGATGTCGTGGGAAACACGTATGAAGCAACACGACGAGCAGTATCAAAACGATCAGCTCCGCCCAAACGCACCCGAGAAACACCCGGAAGCGAGTTCCAGAGCGAATCTGGCAAGACTCCAGTTCCACCAACCATGACGATCTTTGAAACACCAAGGCGTCTCATTTCGTTGACTGTTTCAGGCTTCACTCCCCCGCGCGAAGCGAAGAGAATTGGTCCGTCTTTAACAACGCCGGCAGCCAAAGCATCAACCGGCGACAGGCGGTTCACCAGATAGGCTGTCGTCGCTCCCGAGGGGAAACGCGCTTGCGAAATGGCGACTGCGGTGGAATCGCGGTCTGCGCCCGAAAGACGTCCACCTTCAGCGGAAACAGCTCCGGGATTCTCCTGAACATTGCCTGCTCCGTCAATCCACGCATTGTTGCCTTTAACGAGGCTGGCAACAACCTTACGCAGACGCGGAAGCTTGTCATAGAACGCTTGACCTGGGCACTCTGTTCCCCCGACGTCACGGTGGCCCGACAATGCTGGAATCCAACGACCACCGGCTGGCTGACCCTGAACCCAGATGCCCTTGTATGGATCCTCGATACCAATTCGTTTAAAGAGCCACGCAGCAACCTTTGCCACGGAGTTCTGAGCCGCATAGGGCGGTTCCTCGTAGACGAAGTTTCCGACAACAGAAATGCCCAGCGTGTTCGTGTTCGCGCCGTAGGCATGACCGCCTTCGTAGAAGCCAGTCAAAGATCCTTCGCGACCTTCATATACGGTGCCATAGCGATCAACGAGGAAGTGGTAGCCCACATCGCCCCAACCATTCGCGTTGGCGTGAAAATTCCAAATACCCTTCACCGCCGCCGCGGCGCTTGCCTTGGAGTAGTCGTTTGCCGAGGCAGTGTGGTGGATAACAACACCCTGAGGCTTAATCGCTTCAAGAGTCCAACCTGACGACCACGGCAGACCGTATTCGCCACGGGACAAAATACTCAGTCCCTGCATTCCAGTGTTGTACGAAGCGCCTCGTAAAACAGTATTCACTGCACGCGCGTCTGATTGCTCCTTAAAGTCAACCTTCTTCAACGAAGAATCAGAGCCAAGTTCATTTTCCTGGGTTTCGGTATACACCACGGCCATATGAACGTTCCCCAGGGCCTGGACATCAGTATCAGTGCCAGGCGCCGCTTTCACGACAGCTTCGATTTTCGAGGCATCCTCAAGATAAATGGGATTCGTGCTCTGCGTCATTGTCTCAGCAACAGCATCCTCAAGTTCGACGTCTGTCCAGTCAGACCACATACCATCGGCTTCGCTTCGGTATGCGATCGCGACTGTGCCTCCTTTAATACCGTCTTCGAACACAACACCGGCAATAACAACACCTGAAGGAAGATCAGACGCGACGTGCAGAACAGATTCTTCGTTCTCTTCGGGAACGACTTCGGAAGCACTGTAAAGAGAGCGCTGTTCAACCTCAACAAGGAACGGATCTTCACTTTCGCCAGTTCCGTATTCACTTGGAGCGACTTTTTCTTCCATGGGAGCTTCAGCAATGTCTTCCATGCCATCAATATCAGCAATGGAAACCGTGGCAGGAGCAACATCCATGTCAGAGGGAAGAACTAAGTCAGTAGCAGTCGAAGGCGTCGATGGCTGAAGGGCAAGGGTAGCAGTGAACGCGCCCACACTCAGAAGCGACACAATAGACAATCGGCGCACAATTACTCCAAAACGCGGTGACAGATGTTGCTAGTGTGACACATGTTGTTAATGGAAACAATGTGAATTCATCGGTGTCACACCATTGAGCCCCTATGTGTTACAGGGTCACCGCGCACCCTTCACGCGCAGACTCCAGCATCGCTTCCGTAACTCGTAGGGTCTCTAAAGCTTCACGCATCGACACATGATGTGCCCCAATACCGTTGATCGCATCGCGGAAGTTTTCCTGTTCAACGACAAGAGGCTCACGCTTATCAATCGCATAGCGAGTCACTGTTCCCTCACTGACACCCCTGAAAGCTGCCACTTGATCCCACTGAACACGCGTCGAGCCGTTTTCATAGAACGTCAGGTCCGCCATCGCAGTATCGGCGACCAGGGCCCCCTTCTCTCCAACGACAATCGTCGTGCGATCTTTATAGGGAGAAAGCCAGTTGATCTGGTGGTTGACCAAGATGCCATTATCCAAACAGCCCGAAGCAACCAGCATATCTTCATCTTCGCGCCCCGAACGATACGCCGTTTGGGCAAAGATTGTCCGATACCTGCTCCCCGTCACCCACTGTGCAAGATCAATGTCGTGCGTTGCCAGATCCTTCACTACGCCGACGTCGGAAATGCGCGCCGGGAAAGGTGATTGCCTCCTGGTTGAAATCTGAAAGATTCTTCCAAGCTGACCGTCAGCAATGCGCTGACGCATTTGCATAAGCGCAGGGTTACAGCGCTCAACGTAGCCAACTGCACCGATAACACCAGCATTATCGAATGCTTCAACGATCTTCTTGCCCGCTTCGTATGACGCGGCAAGTGGCTTTTCAACCAATGTGTGAACACCAGCGTCAGCAAGGCTCAGCGCCGCTTGCTCGTGGAACACCGTCGGTACAGCAACGATCGCCGCATCAATACCTCGGGAAATCATGTCATCAACGCCGGGCAGAACTTTCATGCCATTGGCGACACCAAAGCGATCTCCTGCCGGATCAACAAGGGCAACCAGCTCAACTCCATCGGTTTGTCGAGCAATACGAACGTGATGGCGCCCCATTGAGCCAACGCCAAGAATGCCCAAACGAATAGTCATCGAAACCTCACACCCCAGCGCGAGCAAGCGTGTTGACGGCTTCAACGATGCGTTCACGTTGCTGGTCGGTCAAGGATGGGTATACGGGCAACGACAATACCTCGCGTGCACCGCGAAGCGTATTGTCGAGTTCGGTCGATGTCGCATAGGGTTTCAGTGACTCAAGCCTATGATTCGGAATCGGGTAATACACTCCGCTTCCCACTCCCCATTCCTTGGCCAATGCCTTCATGAAACGGTCTCGATCAGTATCAATCAGACGAATCGTGTACTGGTGATATACGTGGGTCGCTCCCTCAGCGACACGAGGAACAATTACTCCTTCTAAATGAGTGTCAAAGAATGTGGCATGAGCTTGACGTTGCTTGGTCCACTGTCCGACTTTCGTCAATTGCACTCGCCCGATTGCCGCATGGATGTCGGTCATGCGGTTGTTCAAGCCAATCAGCTCATTCGCATACCGTTGTTCCATACCTTGGTTACGCAAAAGACGAACGTTTCGTGCAATCGTCTGATCCGTTGTCGTCACCATGCCACCTTCACCGGATGTCATGTTCTTCGTCGGATAGAAACTGAAAGCTCCAAATGCTCCAAATGTTCCAACGAATTGACCATGAAGCTGAGCCCCGTGCGCTTGGGCTGCGTCTTCAAAGAGCATCAGCGAGTATTTGTCCGCAAGCGCTTTCAACTCATTCATCGGCGCCGGATGACCATAGAGGTGAACCGGCATAATAGCTTTCGTTCGCTCGGTGATTGCATTTTCAACCGAAGCGGGACTCAGACAGAACGTGTCAAGATCAATGTCAGCAAAAACAGGCGTTGCCCCGGCGAGTGCAACTGCATTGCCCGTTGCCGCGAAAGTAAACGACGGAACAATAACCTCGTCGCCGACGCCGATCCCCGATGCAAGAAGGCCCAGATGAAGCGCAGAAGTTCCTGAATTAACGGCAACGGCGCTGGCGCCACCAGCAAGCTGAGCTGAAAACTCGTTTTCAAACGCGGCGACTTCTTTACCCTGGGCAAGCATTCGAGAACGTAAAACTCGGCAGACAGCGTCTACTTCCTCTTCACCGATCAGGGGATGAGCGGCAGGAATCATTTCAGGCATCAGTCATCGTCTTTCGTCAGGACAGTATCGCCAACGACAGTGTAGGTTTCACCTGTTTTGGGGCAACGCAAACGCGACGGTTGCCCCTCAATTTCTTTCAGTGGAACGCCAGCCGTTCCTACCCAGCCAATCTGTCGGGCAGGAACACCAGCGACAAGGGCATAGTCTGGAACATCTCGTGTAACAACAGCGCCTGCTGCAACCATCGCCCAACGACCAATTGAGACGGGAGCAACCACAACAGCTCGCGCGCCCACCGAAGCTCCATCACCAATTGTGACGCCGACAGGTTGCCAATCATCAGCAGATTTGATGGAGCCATCTACGTTCACTGCTCGTGGAAAATGATCGTTTGTCAAGACGACTGCTGGCCCAATAAAAACTCCGTCACCCAATAGGGCAGGTTCGTACACCAAGGCATAGTTCTGAACTTTGCAGTTAGCTCCCAGCCTGACGCCTTCGCCGATATACACGCCACGACCGATGATGCAGTTCTCGCCCAAAATCGCGGCCTCACGAATCTGAGCGCAATGCCAAACCGCGCACGAAGACGGAACAGAGGCGCTCTTGCTCACATCCGCGCTTGCTTGAATACTCACCGGTCGTCCTTTCATAGGCAACGCTCCTACTGTACCGGCGACGTTTCTTTCCCATCAATGCTCTTCATCCCCATACATTCACGTCGCCACACTGCATATAAGAGTGCGAGAATAGCGATCATGAGGATTGATGACGATACGTGGATCATCATCCCTACGTACAACGAGGGACAGATGATCGGCACCGTTATCGATGCTTTGATGCCTTATTTTTCTCGGATTCTCTGTGTAGACGACGGGTCAAACGACGATTCTGCCAAGGTCGCCCGCTCACATGGAGCCACTGTCATTACCCACCCGATCAACCTTGGTCAGGGCGCAGCTCTGCAAACAGGAATCGAATGGGTGAAGACTCACACATCGGCGCGCTGGATTGTCACTTTTGATGCTGACGGTCAACACGATCCGAAAGATGCTCGTTCAATGGTGGAATACGGGAAAGAGAATCAGCTGGGATTCGTGCTTGGATCTCGTTTCTTAGAAAGACACGGCAAGTCCGTCCCGCTACTACGTCGCCTTGCTCTCAGAACAGTGGCATTCATTTCCGGTTTACTCGGGGGGCTTCGTCTGTCGGATGCACACAACGGGCTTCGAGCTCTGAACCGTGATGCTTTTAGCCAGGTGCAACTGAATCACAACCGAATGGCACACGCCTCGGAGATTAATTCTCAGTTGGCACGCACTCACTTGCCTTATGCTGAATACCCGGTCCACATCACATATTCGGACTATTCACAAGCTAAGGGACAATCCCTTTTAAACGGCATCAATATTCTTGTTGATCTTATGTGGGAGCGATGATGACAGAGTATTTCCTTATCCGCGCCCTACTGATCATCGGTCTTGCCCTTGTCACGTGGCTACTGGTTCGCCCAGTTCAAAGCCAATCGCATCTCGCCGTGCAACGGCTACTGATCCTCGTCATCGTTATCTTCGCCATCATCACACTCTTGTATCCGCCACTTCTGAATCAGATTGCGCGGGTTGTCGGTGTAGAACGGGGCATTAACCTTTTGGTTTACGCCCTCATTATCTGTGTACTCGCCCAGATGAGCGCGTCATATCGCAATTCCATGGCGCTGGAAAAACGAATCACTCTCCTTGCCCGCCAAATCGCGCTTCGCACCGACCCGCCTTCGCACGAATCCCCTCTGACGACGCATACTCACACCAACGACGAGCCTGAGAATCCCTCAGGTGAGGCAAGTAGCACTCTGCACAACACGGGCGATTAAAAACGCCACTTTTGGGTGCCCAACCGCCAAAAACGCTTCTATTCACGCTACGATCAACACCGATGAGTAAAAAAACGTTGAAAAATCGGGCAAACCTGGTTCAGCACGCTGCGCGGAACCCCTTCCGTTTTGGTGTTCTGCGAACCGTGCTCGCTTCTCTTTTGAGCGTGACGCTATTCGTTGGCTCCACTGCGGCTTTCGTCTATCGGAGCCTTGCCAATCAGGTGAAGGACGCGTCGCTGGATATTTCCGCGCTTGAGGCACCTCAATCCACCAAACCAGAACCAATGAAGCTCATCGATGCTTATGTGGGGCAACCGATCAATATTCTTGTCTCCGGTGTCGACTCACGCTATAACCAAAGCTCTGACTACGGTGACGCCGAAGAACTGACGACGATTCAGTCCGACACGACGATGATCGCCCATATTTCCGCCGATCGTTCGGAAGTCACATTTGTCTCCATTCCTCGCGATCTTCTGACCTATATCCCTTCGTGTATGCGTTCAGATGGTTCGATTACGTCGTCGTACTACGGAATGTTTAACTCGGCGTTTGCAATGGGTGCCGGCACAAATGATTTGGCAGGTGGCGTTGCCTGCACCAAAGCAACAGTCGAAGAACTGACCGGTTTAACGATTGATGGATTCATTGTTGTTGACTTCACCGGCTTTAAAGGGTTGATCAATGCTGTCGGTGGAGTGTGGCTAGATATTCCTGAAGAAATGTACGATCCCGCATCCGGTCTCGATCTTGAGGCAGGGTGCCAGTACCTCGATGCGAATAGCGCGCTAGCGTACGCGCGCGCTCGTAAAAATGTCGGCGACGGTTCAGATATTTCTCGTATTGGACGCCAGCAACAGCTGATCGCGGCAGCGCTTCGTGAACTTTTCTCCCGAAACTTTATTACCGATTTCCCCGCCCTGATTTCTTTCGTTCAGGCAGCAATTGCTTCTCTTACAGTGTCACCGAATTTCGGCGACATTAACGCTGATGCCGGTCTGTTTGCTTCCATGCTGAAATTGCAGGCATCGAACATTCGCTTCACAACGATGCCGTGGGCTGAAGCCCCCGAAGATCCCAACCGAGTGATTGAGATTGAACACCTTTCACGACCACTGTGGCAGGCATTAGCGACTGACACTCAACTACCGGGAGGTACAGAATACACAGACGGGACCGGGGCTCAAATGACGATCCCATATGAAGACGACACTGCTGATTCCACTCAATCAGTTGCTCATGATTCTTCCTCCTCTTCCGCCGGAATCATTGAAGAACAAGATGAATCCGACACGACTGCCGTGTCAGATACTGCATCATCTGCTTCCACCGACACCGCTCAATCTGTCCCTGCAACCTGTCCCCCGAACCGATGAGCACCGAACCTCCCTCTTTCATCCCTTCATCTGGTCGCAAGCGTCCTACACGCGCGGATGTAAAGAAGGTGAATGGCGAGACACACCACCCTGATTCTCCGGGCATTCCTCGCCTCTCTGTCGAACAGCGAGCTATTTCATCCTCAGCATCGGGATCAGATTCGAAGGATCAGGTTCTTCAGCGCCCCGTTATTCGGCTCCGTGAACGCCCTCGTGTCAGCGGTATTGCGGCAGACGATGCCGAACCGCATGCGTGGCGAATCGGATCAGAATCAGCAGATGAACAGATGCCGAAGCGTTCTTTGCTCCCAACAACCGCTGACCAACCTGCTGAAAATCTTCCCCCATCTTTCGCTCCCGGACGCAAACATCGCGTGGGGCGAAACTCAGCTTCAAGCGAACATCGGCAAACAGCAAATCCCCCTGCCTATACTCCGAATCGCACGATGTCGAAGCGCGGCCAGATCACTGAGGCTCCACGTACTCAGGAATCTCACCAACGTGGCATGTCCACAACCACGTCTTCTGTTCAACGCTTTCAACCGCGGGGTCAATCAACGAACGCCATCTCTTCGAAAGCGTCGCTTCGTCACCCTGTAGCGCCAAAGAAGCGCTCTACTCATTGGGGACGCAAACTCGTCTCCCTTGTGCTCGCCCTTCTTGTGCTGATCGTTGCGTGGGGAGCTTTTTTGATGTGGGATGCTAATTCTCACCTTGGCCGAACAAACGCTTTGACAAGCGGAGCGAATACGCCCGGCACAACCTATCTTTTAGCGGGATCTGACTCCCGCGCAGACGGCGCAGTTCAGGATGGTTTCGACGAGAATGATCGCTCGGACACCATTATGTTGATTCACGTCGCTCAGAATGGTCAAGCAACAGCCCTCTCCATCCCGCGCGACAGCTACGTGGAGATCCCCGGTTATGGCTGGGACAAGATCAATGCTTCTTTCGCATATGGTGGAGCAAATCTGCTGACACAGACAGTTGAAAATCTGACCGGATTGCACGTTGATCACTATGTTCAGGTCGGTATGGGTGGCGTTGCGAATATTGTCGACGCCGTTGGCGGAATCAATGTATGTTTCGACGGTGATGTCAGCGATGATCCTTCTGGGCTTGTCTGGCAAGCTGGATGTAGCGACGTTGATGGGATGACAGCCCTAGCCTTCTCACGTATGCGCTACTCGGATCCGAAGGGCGATATTGGTCGTGCTGAGCGACAGCGTCAGGTGATTTCAAAAGTTATTGACAAGTCCGCAAGCATCGGAACACTTGTTAACCCTGCACGCACTTTGCGCCTTGAACGAGCTGGCTCTGAGTCTTTCACTGTTGATGAGGATTCATCCGTTGTCGATGTTGCGAAGCTTGTTTTGGCGTTCCGCTCTGCATCGAATAACGGATTGATCGGCGCGCCCCCAATCGACGAGGTTAACTATCAGACTGATATGGGCACCTCTGCTGTCCTTCTTGAAGGAACAACAGCCCCTGATTTCTTTGAGAAGCTACGTTCAGGCACACTCTCCACCGAAGATTTCAATATCTTCAACGGTTAATTCTCAGTTTCAAGCTGAAGATAATGCAACGGCGTGGGGGATGGTCGTAACGATCATCCCCCACACATCGCAAGTAATCAAAGACTTACTTCACGTACTGTGTCACGTCGATACGGCGAGGTCCGGCCTGCCAACCGGAAAAACTTGACTCCAAAATATCGTGAAGCGTATGGCGTGCTACCCAACCGAGTTCTTCACGGATCCGTGTTGCGTCCCCAACAAGAACGGGGGGATCACCCGCACGTCGTTCTTCCTCAACGACGTCGAAATCCCAACCGGCAACGCGTTGCAGTCCGTCAATGATTTCGCGGACAGAGGTTCCTGCCCCGGTTCCAACGTTGAAGACGTTATGTTGAAGTGGACGAGAATCAGCAAGAGCATCGAGGGCAACAATATGAGCTTCTGCAAGATCTCGGACGTGGATGTAGTCGCGGACGCATGTACCGTCCGGAGTGTCATAATCCGATCCGAAAATCCTGGCGGGCTCATCGCGTTCAACACGATCGAGAATCATCGGAACCACGTTCAAGATTGCCAGATCTGCTAGATCATCCCAGGCAGCACCGGCAACGTTAAAGTAGCGCAACCCGATCCATTTGAGGCCCCATGCGACCTCGCAGTCATGCATCATCCACTCGCCGATCAACTTTGTTTCACCATAGGGGTTAATCGGATGACATTCGGTATCTTCGCTGATGATATGAACGTCCGGCATTCCGTAAACAGAGGCTGACGATGAGAAGATGATCTGATCAATACCGACGTCGTTCATGGCGCGAAGGAGATTCGCGAGGCCACCAATGTTCTGCTGGTAGTACCACATGGGGCGTCGAACCGACTCCCCTACCTGCTTTCGTGCTGCACAATGAACAACGGCAGTGACGTCTTCATCCAGCATGACGTTCGCAAGATCTGTGCTTGCGCTATCGGTAGCGATATCAAGAGTAATGAGTTTTGCACCCTCTACCCTTGATGCTGTGCCCGTTGAAAGATCATCAACAACAATGACCTTTTCGCCTCGTTCCAACAGGAGTCTAACTACGTGAGATCCGATATATCCAGCGCCACCAGTGACAAGAATGCTCATGCTTTAATCCTAGTCGCCGTATAGCCGCCTCAAAGGAGTTCGTCGGTTTCTTCCACCTTTTATCCACCTATTGACGAGGCCGCGCTAGGTCTTACTTCCGTCACAAACACAGTGCGAGCCACGATGCCCGCGGGAACTGTCCGAAGCCACGTTTGTCTTGGCATTTATGCTTAGCTCAACGAAGCTTTCACTCTGTCAGCTAGGGCCCTCCCCTTTGCCGTTGCAACGTCACGCAGAGACCCTTGGAATTGACGCATCTGGGCGCGCAGCACCTCGGCCTGGGCTCCTTCACCTGCTCCAAGGATTCGTGCTGCCAGAAGGCCAGCATTGCGCGCACCGGCAATCGAAACCGTAGCAACGGGAACGCCTGCCGGCATCTGGACGATCGAGTGCAGGGAATCGACACCATCAAGGTGTTTGAGAGGAACGGGAACACCGATGACTGGAAGTTCCGTAAGGGCTGCGAGCATACCCGGCAGGTGCGCCGCACCGCCTGCGCCGGCGATGATGACGCGCAAACCCCGAGCAGAAGCGCTTCGCCCATAAGCAACCATGTCTTCGGGCATGCGGTGTGCAGAGACCACACCGACCTCGCAGGAGATAGCGAATTCTGCGAGCGCAGCAACAGCGGGTTCCATGGTGGGCCAGTCGGAATCGGATCCCATGACGATACCGACTGCAGGGTTGTCTCCGGTCTTTGTCAGAGTGATTTCGAGCTGGTGTGTTTCGGTGGTCATCGATGGCTCCTTCACTAAAACGGTCAATGGGGCATGTATGCGGGCACGATTACGGATCGGGGTGTGATTGCCACCCGGCCTCGTCGGTGACGAAGAACGAGAGGCGAAATGTGAGCGTTAGCCACGCAGAGCAGCGACAACGGCTTCAGCTTCGGCGCGCGCAACTGCTGGGTCCTTGTCGACGACGGTGACGTGGCCGAGTTTGCGCCCGGGGCGAACCTCTTTGCCATAGAGATGCACTTTGGCGCGCGGGTGCTCTGCGAGCGCAGAGGCGAGGTGGCGTGCTGGGTCGTCGAATTCGGAGCCAAGCAGGTTCACCATGACCGCGTGTGTTCCAGGATTGACGAGGTCTGTTGAACCGAGGGGCAGGTCAAGGACAGCGCGAAGATGCTGTTCGAATTGGCTGGTGAACGCTCCATCGATCGTCCAGTGGCCGGTGTTGTGTGGGCGCATCGCAAGCTCGTTCACAAGGACGTGCTGGTCGCTTCCTTGTCCGACGACGAACATTTCGACGGCCAGGACACCCGTGACGCCAAGTTCACGCGCGACCGTTTCACCAATCGATGTGGCCTGGGCACGTGTTTCCTCAGTCAGGCCTTGAGCGGGCGCGGTAACCACGGAGCAGACTCCGTCCACCTGTTCGGTGGATGCGACCGGCCAGGACGCGATCTGACCGGAGGGAGTACGTGCGCTAAGGGAGGCGACTTCTGAGGTGAAGGGGACGCAGTCTTCGGCAAGAAGAGTTCCTTTGGCAAGCCAATCGGCGGCGTCTTCAGCTTGGTGAATCACTCGTACACCGTGGCCGTCGTATCCGCCGACCGGAGTCTTTACGACGATCGGCCATGTGCCGGCATCAGCGAAAGAGGCGAGTTCTTCAAGGGTGGACACTTTCGCCCAACGAGGACATGGAATGCCCAGCTCGGTTAACTTTTCGCGCATTGCAAGTTTGTCTTGGGCATACAGCAACGCGGTTCGCGGGGGCTCTGCTGGAAGGTGGCCATCGGCGGTATCAAAGACCGAAGCCGGAATATGTTCGTGTTCGAACGTGACCACATCCGCGCCGTCAATCAGTTGCGCAAGGGCGTCGGTATCGCCTGGCAGTCCGACGATTGACGTGGCGAGTGTCTGCCCTGTTGAGCCATTCGAGGATTCAACAAGCGCACGAAGTTCAAAGCCTAGGGCAATCGAACTTTCCGCCATCATTCGGGCAAGCTGCCCACCGCCAATTACTGCAACGACCGGACGAGTGTCCTTGGCTTGATCCATGGCTCTTAATCTAGTCGCAAGGGGCTTATGGGCGCACCTACGTTCACGGCGACGCCAGAGCCTCACTGTTCTTCCATTGAGATGTGCGTGGGATGCGCGCGAAAGCAACGCCATTTTCAGAAGCGACGAGAACGACGCCCCATCGAGACAACCGACCCCTGTGGCATGACGTGATCCGGGTCCATCGAAGCAGGAATCGCAGAAAGCGAAACGGCGAAAACCGGAGGGTGGTTCTGTGTCAGTTCCAGACGCCCACCCATCGCTTGAGTCAGGTCTTTCGCCAGCGCTAAGCCGATCCCCGTCGAACCGTGGCCGGAAACTCCCTTGGCGAAAATATCGGGAGCAAGATCATCGGCGACACCCGCCCCTTCGTCTGAGACTTCGATAATGACTCCGCGCTTGTTCGCCGACTTCCGTGCGACGACCAAGGTTGTGCCTTCACCGTAGTTCAGCGAATTTTCAATCAATGTGGCAAGGACCTGGGAAAGCTTACCGGCGTCGGCAAGCAACGGCAGTTCAGCTTCGTCGGTGAATACGAGGCTACGCCCAGCTTTTTCGAACGCGGATTCCCATTCTTCGCGCTGTGTGTTGAACGCTTCAAGAATATGGATTGCTTCAGTTTGCGCAGATGCTCGGGTGTTCGCGTCGAGTAGTTCAGCCACAACACCTGTGAGGCGTTCGACCTGTTCGAGACAGTTGCGAGCTTCTTCTTGAACCTCGGGTTCAGTGGAGATCATTTCAATCTCTTCGAGGCGCATGGAAAGTGCAGTCAGTGGAGTGCGAAGCTGGTGTGACGCATCGGCTGCGAACTGACGTTCGGCAGCTAGCCTACCCGCCATGCGTTCACTGGTACGCGACAGTTCTTCTTGGACCAAGTCGATTTCTTCGATGCCCGAGGGTTTAACCTGAGCACGAACCTGGCCCGAACCGACCTGCTCAGCGTGGGCTGCCAGGTAGATGAGGGGCGCGGATAGCTGGCGTGAAAAGCGGAGGGCAAGGGCTGAACCAACCAGCAGGCACACTGCGATTCCGGCAATAAAGATTCCGAACACGAATGCGATACGTTTCAGCGTTTGTTCTGCGGATACTTCCATGCGGACCGACGTTCCCGCCGTGGATGACGCATGCACGACGAACGACATTCCCTGGGGTTTTTCCCCGGCAAGCATCAGTCCGTGTTGGCGCGTGTTCACACTGATATAGGCATTACCCTGCATGTCGGTCACTGGTTTCGCCAAAGAAGTGACCGTATCTTGATCGACATCTGCACCAGTCGCTATACGACGATCGATGGTGTTCACAATCGTTTGTGCTCTGGCTTGGACGCGCTCCTGATCAGAGTTCCACACAATGGTGGACGTTGCGACCGCACCGGGAATACCCATCAGGAAACACACCACTGCAACAGCAGTGACAATCATGCGAACGGCTTTTTTACGCATGGTTCCCTTTCATTCCCTACGATTCCCGGCGAAGCGATGCTGTCAGATCGTTGCCTGAAATAGGCTACCCGCGGCGAAGGATTCGCCGCGGGCCCCATAAGGTTTTCAGTGTGTCAGCGAACTTCGAAACGGAAGCCCATACCCCTGACGGTGGTGATGTAGTGCGGTTTGGTCGCATCATCGCCAAGCTTTCGACGAAGCCATGAGACATGCATGTCCAGAGTCTTCGTGGATCCTGTCGGATCCGATCCCCAGACCTCACGCATCAGAGCGTCACGTTCGACAACGCTTCCCGCGTCGCGAAGCAGTACGCGCAACAGGTCGAATTCCTTCGCCGTCAGCTGTAATTCTGTTGAGCCAACGAAAGCACGGTGAGCGTTCACATCAACGCGAACATCCTGAGCGCCCAGATCACCCTCGACGCTTTCGGTTCCCGTGCGACGCAGAAGAGCACGGACGCGCGCAAGAAGTTCTGCAAGGCGGAAAGGCTTGGTCACGTAATCATCGGCGCCGGTATCCAGGCCAACAACCATATCGACTTCATCGGTGCGCGCCGTCAGGATCAGAATCGGAACGCTCTTTCCCGACGCACGAATTTCACGCGCGACATCCAGACCATCCATGTCTGGAAGGCCAAGGTCGAGCAGAACGAGGTCAGCGCCATCTACTTCAGCGAGTGCGCCACGACCAGTGCCGTGCGCACGCACTTCGTAGTTCTCGCGGCCAAGGGCGCGAGCGAGAGGTTCGCTGATCGCGGGATCATCTTCAACGAGCAGAACAGTAGTCACATGCCCCATCATATACTTTCAAGATAATTTCTTTCAGATTTCTTGACCTTTTGGACACGGGCTTGACGAGAAGATAAGGCACATCAAAGTGCCCGGCCTCGTACCTAAAGCGGGCGAACCCTAGTCTTGGAGCGTCAGCAAGTAGGGGGAAACCGGACCAAATCCGTGGAGGTCCGCGGAGGGGAATTCCTCCAAGCGATACCCATCCCCCGCTTTCGAAGCAACGGCAGTAGCGGTCGCTGGGTCCGTCAAAATCTGACCGACCGGCGCAATATCAACCAAACGAGAAGCCAAGTTCACCGTCGGGCCGAACACGTCACCCGAACGTGAGAAGACATCGCCGCGGACGAAAGATGCACGAACAGGAAGAATCGTGTCATCCGCATTCAAGCGCTCAATCAGCGAGAAAATCACGTTCAAACCGGTCTCAAGATCATCGGCAATGTACAAAACAGCATCGCCCAGCGTCTTCACCACGCGACCGCCAGCCTGCGTGATCGCCTGACTCGATTCGGATTCAAAGTGCTCGATCAGTTCGACGACCTCACCACCCAGGATTGTCGACGACGACGTGTAGGACACCATGTCAACAAAGCCCAACGAACGATTGAGTGGGAACCGAGCCTTGGAGTTCTCGTGACCGCGCTGGGACACTTCCTTATCCAAGCGCGACAGCAATGCCTCCATCTGACGCTGCCACGAGTGAATGAACATCCTCTCGAATGCTTCGACACGGTCCTTCATATGGTCCAGAACGTAGAGGCGAGCCGTCGTGTCATCCAAGCCCAGGCGTCGCACCGCGTCTTCAACAAGCGCTTCACACTGCCACAGCGCTAGACGATCGGCCAAGTGAGAATTCGCCCTCAGAAGCGAACGGCTGGTTGCCGTGTCAATCGCCTGTGAATCAATCATGTCGTTCCACGAGACGAACACGTCCAAATCACGTTCGGTGAACGTCTTTTCGTCAGGCTCAGGGGGGCGGAATCCCAGCGAATTCCAGAAGTCATTGATCTGTTCAACGGTAGTACCAGCTTGCTCGGCGAGCTCGTTGGCGCTCATCGTCAGAGGACCGCCCAAAAGGCGGGGAACGTAGCGTTTAACGGTCTGGTGATCGTCCGAAGTAGGGGGCTGAGACTGGTGAGCTTGAGATTCGCCATTGGGCACAGCGCTGTCCATCTCTCCCCTTCACTACAGATCCACACAGATACTTTAGTAGCGTACATCACGTTTGACAGATTCGTGCAGTTACTGCACACAATCATCAAGATGTATCAATTGCCGATTGAAAAGGCAAAATAGACCTATGCGTTTTCTTCTTGCCTCAAAGTCACCAGCTCGCCGAGCAACTCTGATTTCCGCTGGCATCACACCTATTGTTCGCGTGTCCGACGTTGATGAAGACCTCGTGCTCGCCGACTTCTGCGCGCGTAGCGCCGGCGCTCCTTCGCCCGGCGATCAGGTAACAACCCTGGCAGATGCGAAGTGCGGTGCGGTCATTTCCGGCTTGGTCGATGGCACTATTGTGATCGACGAGGCCCACTGCGAACGTCTCCTCGTCGTTGCGTGCGATTCGATGCTGTTGCAGGACGGGCAGATGCTGGGCAAGCCCCACACTGCAGAAGTTGCACGCGAGCGCATCCGAGCTTTCAGAGGCTCCGAAGCAATTCTGTGGACCGGTCATAGCGCAGCGCTCGTTGAGCGAGACCCCTCTACCCCGCTAGGTTCCTACGCTCTGATTGCGCGCACCCACGCCTCGACTTCAACCATCGTCCGATTCGGCTCGATGAGCGACGCCGAGATTGATGCCTACGTAGACTCCGGCGAACCACTCCACGTTGCGGGGTCTTTCACGATCGACGGCCTTGGCGGGCCCTTCATTGCCGGGGTCAACGGCGATCACCACAACGTTGTCGGGATTTCACTCCCACTGGTTCACACGATGGCTGAAGAAGTTGGTGTTTTCTGGCCGGATCTCTGGGATCATCGCCAGCCTCGCTGAGCTTTCCCAGCATTTGGGAACACTTATCACACCGTGCAAACGTGCCGAAAGGCGGAATGAGCACCCCACAGCGGGCAGTCTCGCTTTACAGTAAGCCCATGGATACGAATCAGGCATGGGGCATTGGCCTCGCAACAGTGACGAAGAACGGCGAGACTCTCGACGTCTGGTACCCGCGCCCACACCTGGGTCAGATGGAACCCGGCAATGACGCAGACCTGCTCGATACCCTGACTCAAATGCAGCGCCAAGATGATGCGCGTGGTGTTCGCACCACGGTTGTCACCTGCAAGTCAGATCTGGACGATCAACCGCAGTCCACTGCGGATTCCTACCTGCGCCTCCACCTGCTTTCCCACCGATTGAAAGAGCCGAACACCATCAATCTTGACGGTATTTTTGCTCGCCTCCCCAACGTCGTATGGACCTCCGAGGGCCCGTGCGCAGTCGCAGACTTCGAAGAAACACGTCTGCGTATGCGCGCTCACCTTGGCCACCCGGTCACCGTGATCGGCGTCGACAAGTTCCCCCCGATGGTGAATTACGTCGTGCCGAAGGGCGTGCGTATTGCAAACGGCGCAACCGTACGCCTGGGCGCCTACTTGTCCGAAGGAACAACCGTCATGCACGCCGGCTTCGTGAACTTCAACGCCGGCACGCTCGGTCGATCCATGGTTGAAGGCCGTATCTCTCAGGGCGTTGTCATCGACGACGGTTCCGACGTGGGCGGTGGCGCATCTACGATGGGCACCCTGTCCGGCGGCGGTCGCCAGCGCGTGAAGCTTGGTAAGCGGTGTTTGCTCGGCGCAAACTCCGGTCTCGGAATTCCTCTTGGCGACGACTGCGTTGTCGAAGCTGGCCTGTACTTGACCGCAGGAGCAAAGGTTGCCGTCATGGAATCCGGTGGCGTCGTCCCCGGTTCGAACGGCCTCTTCGCAGAACCTCGGACGGTCGCAGCGCGCGAGCTTGCAGGCGCGTCAAATGTTCTGTTCCGACGCAATTCTCAGTCGGGTCGAATCGAAGCACTGGCCCGCGGTGGCAAGGGCATCGAATTGAACGATGAGCTACATGCAACCAACTGATGAAGGCTCGATCCTTTTCACGCTCACGGGGGGGCAGACCGCAGTCTGCCCCCCGTTGACGTTCAGTTGATCAGCCTCGCCGGTTGATCGGCCTCGTCCCCACGTGGCAAGGACTTTGGCTACACGCCGAGCGCAAACCCGACAGCGCGTTAGTCAATCACGCGAGCCGAACGCTGGCGAAGAAGCACATAGTCGCGCTCAGTCGCGCCAACGTACACCTGGCGCGGGCGACCAATCTTCGTCGACGGATCCTCGGTCATTTCAACGTACTGCGCAATCCAACCGGGCAGGCGACCAAGTGCGAACAGGGGCGTGAACATCTTGGTCGGGAATCCCATCGCCGAGTAGATCAGACCCGTGTAGAAGTCGACATTCGGGTAGAGCTTGCGCTCCTTGAAGTAATCGTCATTCAGAGCGATATCTTCAAGCTCCATCGCAATATCCAGGAGCTCGTCGCGCTTGCCGAGGCGAGACAGAACATCGTGTGCGGTTTCCTTCACCAGAGCCGCGCGCGGATCGTAGTTCTTGTACACGCGGTGCCCAAAGCCCATCAGACGTACACCTTCCGCCTTCGACTTCACCTTGTCCACATAGCTCTGAACCGACTCACCTGTGTCGCGAATCTGATTGAGCATGCGCAGAACCGCTTCATTCGCGCCACCGTGCAACGGACCAGCAAGGGCGCCCACACCGGCCGCAACAGATGCATACAGGTTCGCCTGCGAGGAGCCGACCAGACGAACGGTCGAGGTCGAACAGTTTTGTTCGTGATCAGCATGAAGAATCAGCAACATATCGAGTGCTCGAACAATCGCAGGATCAATGTCGTACGCCTGATAGGGCATGCCGAAGGTCATGCGGATGAAGTCTTCGGTGTAGCTACGTTGCGAGTCTGGGTACAGCAGTGGCAAGCCTGCGGCGCGCTTCGCGATGTAGCTGATCATGGTCGGCACCTTTGCCAGCAGAAGAACCAGCGCGGTATCCAGCTGAGTGCGGTCGCGCGGATCAAGCGTGTCTTCGTAGTAGGTTGCCAGGCCTGCGACACCCGCTTGGAGAATCGCCATGGGGTGGCCCCTGTGCGGGAACGCCGTGAAGAAGGCCTTGAAGTCTTCGTGAAGCAAGCGGTGGCGCTGGACGGAGCGAATGAAACTTTCCAGCGTGGAGGCGTCAGGGAGTTCGCCGTAGATCAGCAGGTAGGCGACCTCTAGGAACGACGAGCGCTTTGCCAATTGTTCGATCGGGTAACCGCGGTAGCGCAGAATTCCCGCACCACCATCGATGTAGGTAATCGCAGATTGGCACGATGCTGTGTTCGTAAAACCGGGGTCGAGGCTGACTACGTCGCCGTCGGCGAGCAAGCGGGAGACGCTCAAGCCATCATTACCGACGGAGGCGCTGGTGCGCGGGAGAACGATCTTCTTTTCCCCGACGGTAAGCACGCCGCCGGGAGTAGCGTCGACCGTTTCCACTTTTGCCTTGGCCATGAGGACTCCTTAACGCGTTGGGCGATGCGGAGCCATGCAAGCACACAGGTTGGAAGAATGCGCGGAAGCGCTTTCGTTCTCAACGAGTCGCCTCACTGCGACCACAATCGCCACTTAGGACGAAAGTCCGTTATTTCTGTCACTCTATACGCCGTTGTTCGGCCTGTAAAGCATCAGAAAGTCAAACTTTCTCCGATTTATTGTAAAGGACTAGTCAATAACATGCTAAGTGTAAGTCATTATTTGAAGACAGGCAGACACCAGACCCGGGAGAGTTTCCCCTTACGCAAGGAAATTAACGCACGTTTCAAGGCGTTGCGAGGCAGCCTCGATACGCTCATCACTTGCCGTCAGAGCCACTCGCACACGCCCCTTTGCAGCCTCCCCATAGAAATCGCCGGGGGCAACCAGAATTCCCAGTTTCGCGAACGCGTCAACCAACTCCCACGAATCCTGCGTGCGCGGATGCGCGAGCCAGAGATAGAGTCCGGCAACAGAGTTTTCATCATTCACGAGGCCGGCTTTACCACACGCTTCGACCAGCCTGTTACGTCGCCGTTCGTACACAGCACGCTGAGCCTCGACATGCGCCTCGTTGCGAAGAGCGATTGCCATCGCATGCTGAACGGGAGCAGGAACCATCAGACCCGAATGCTTACGAACATTGATAATCGAAGCAAGCAGATCCGGATCCCCGTAGATCAAAGCACCGCGGTAACCGGCGCAATTTGACTGCTTCGACAGCGAGTACAGAACCAACAAGCCACTAGGGTCATCGCCACAGACCTCACGATCAAGAAGCGAGGGAATTCCTTCTAAAGTCCACGGATCTTCCCAAGGCAAAGCCGCATAGCATTCGTCGGACACGACAACGGCATCGTGCTCGCGCGCCCACTGACGAACGACACGAAGTTCGTCGACTGACAGGACATGACCATCCGGGTTTCCAGGAGAATTGAGGAAAACAAGAACGGCATCCGGCCACGTATCCGGCTTCCTAGGATCAACTGGAACGGGAGTTGCTCCGCCAAGACGCGCGCCAATGTCATAGGTCGGATAAGCAACCTCTGGGACAAGCACCGTATCCCCCGGGCCAACTCCCAGCAGACGCGGAATCCAGGCAACTGCTTCCTTCGAACCGATGGTGGGAATAACACCGGACAAGCCAACGTCCACCATATTGCGACGTTGCCCCCATGCGAGGATCGCTTCGCGCACTTCCTGAGTGCCAATGACCGTCGGATAACCGTGGGCATCCGACGCTGCCGAAAGTGCGTCGCGGATAAAATCCGGAGTCGAATCGACGGGGGTTCCCACCGAAAGATCGCAGATCCCATCTGGATGCGATGAAGCAAGCGCCTTCGCGGGAGCAAGCTGATCCCACGGAAATTCAGGAAGATTTAAAGAACGAGGCAAGCGGGTCATATAGACCACGTTAGCGACTCAGTCCTGATTTTGCGGAGGAAGTCCAGCAATCATCGAATCGTCGAAGTCCTGGACACCGGTCTTCTGCGCACCACCAGGGGAACCAAGATCCTTGAAGAAGTCAGCGTTTGCGCGGTAGTAATCCGACCATTCCTCGGGCAGATCGTCCTCGTAGAAAATTGCCTCGGTCGGACACACCGGCTCGCACGCACCACAGTCCACGCATTCTTCGGGGTGAATGTAGAGAGTACGCGCACCTTCGTAGATGCAATCAACCGGGCACTCATCAACGCAAGCGCGGTCCTTCACGTCAACACAGGGCTGTGCGATGACGTAGGTCATGGCAACTCCTCATTGGAATCGATAGGGAAGCTTCTGCCCTCTATTATCTCCCCTATGAGTCAAAGTGCCCCACTTGAAAGCACCAATGCGCATAATCGCGCCGAAGACAAGGCCTCGTCCCCCACGAGCGAGACCAACGCGAAGGCGCGATTTTCCAAAGACCCACGGGGCGCAATTCCTGCCAACATAACCGAAGGCGCGAATCTGCCACCACTCCCATGGCTCGCATGGATGCCCGGCGAACGCGTTGTTGTCCGCTACCGTTTAGCCGACGGACTCCATGACGCTCTTGGCACCCTCAAAACAACGTCCCGCGACTACGTCGAGATTGAAACCCGACGTGGACTGATCCGAGTCGATGCCGAAACCATGGTCACAGGTAAAAAAGTTCCGCCCCCACCAGTCTTCGGATCGTTTCAGAAAGAAAACTGACGGGGACGGAATCTGTAGCTGAGCTAGTAAAGCGTGGCCACGCCACTCACTTCGCTGCGCGACGCTCGCGTGCCGCGATCTTAAAACGTTCCTGCGCATCCAAGACGACCTTGCGGACGCGAACCGCTTCAGGCGTGACCTCGACACATTCGTCGCTAGCCGCGAATTCAAGCGACTCTTCAAGAGTCAGCTTGCGCGACGGAGTCAGCGATTCGTACACATCAGCAGTGGCTGAACGCGTGTTCGTCTGCTTCTTCTCACGGCAGATGTTGACGTCCATATCTTCGCCACGCGGATTTTCGCCAACAACCTGGCCTTCGTAAACCTCGGAAGAAGGCTCAACAATGAAGGAACCGCGTTCCTGTAGGTTCGTCATTGCATACGGAGTTGCCTGGCCCGCACGGTCAGCAACCAGCGAGCCGGTCAGACGCTGCTCGATGGCACCCTGCCACGGGGCGTACCCGTCAGCGATCGACGATGCGATACCGGTACCGCGCGTTTCAGTGAGGAAGCGGGTGCGGAAGCCGATCAGACCACGCGCCGGAACGACAAACTCCAGGCGAATCCAGCCCGAACCGTGGTTCGACATGGTTTCCATGCGACCCTTACGGGCGGCCATCAGCTGCGTAACGGAGCCGAGGTACTCTTCGGGAATGTCGATGGTCATACGTTCCATCGGCTCACTGCGAACACCTTCAATGTCCTTCGTGACAACCTGAGGCTTACCGACGGTTAGCTCGAAGCCTTCGCGACGCATCTGCTCGACCAGGATGGCAAGAGCCAGCTCCCCGCGCCCTTGAACCTCCCAGGCATCGGGACGCTCGGTCGGCAGAACCTTCAGGGACACGTTGCCCACCAGCTCGCGGTCAAGACGATCCTTGACCTGACGTGCAGTGACCTTCGCGCCCTTAACACGACCAGCCATCGGCGAAGTGTTGATACCGATCGTCATCGAAATCGCCGGATCATCAACGGTGATCAACGGCAGAGGACGAGGATCTTCAAGGTCGACCAGCGATTCGCCGATCATGATGTCTTCAATACCGGCAACAGCGACGATGTCGCCGGGGCCAGCAGTCTCAGCAGAAACGCGCTCCAGGCCTTCAGTGCGTAGCAGTTCGGTGATACGCACGGAACGAATGGTGCCGTCATGGCGGGCAAGACCCACATTCGCCCCCTTGGTCAGCGTGCCATTGTGGATACGAAGCAGAGCAAGACGACCCAGGAACGGTGATGCGTCAAGGTTCGTGACGTGTGCCTGAAGCGGAACGTCCTCTTCGTATTCCGGGCCGGGGATACGGTTCAGAATCGTCTCAAACAGGGGCTCGAGATCCTCAGTCGGAAGCTGACCGTCACCGGGGTTTTCCAGCGAGCACACGCCAGCCTTGGCGGACGCGTAAATAACGGGCACATCGAGCAGAGAATCAACATCGGTTTCAATACCGTCATTCAGCAGATCTTCACCCAGCGACAGTAGAAGATCGGTCGTTTCAGAAACGACCTCTTCGATACGCGAGTCCGGGCGGTCAACCTTATTCACAACGACGACAACCGGGAGCTGTGCCTGCAGAGCCTTACGTAGAACGAAGCGAGTCTGAGGAAGCGGCCCCTCGGAAGCATCGACCATCAGGACAACACCGTCAACCATGGACAGACCACGTTCAACCTCGCCACCGAAGTCAGCGTGACCGGGGGTGTCAATAACATTAATGGTGACGCCGTCTTCAAGACCAAGCTTCTGAGCGGCTGGACCACGGTAGTGAACAGCCGTGTTCTTCGCGAGGATCGTAATGCCCTTTTCGCGTTCAAGATCACCCGAGTCCATGACGCGCTCGCCCGTCTTCTCGACGGTGTCACGGTCAGAAAAAGCGCCGGACTGCCAGAGCATTGCGTCGACCAGGGTTGTCTTACCGTGGTCAACGTGCGCCACGATTGCGACATTACGCAGGTCAGAGCGGGTTGGCATAGATGAACTCCTCAACAACAAATTGGCCAGCAACACCTGAATCAGTCAGTGCGAACATGGCCGGTGGGCACGCATTCGACCCACAAAAATAGCTGAAACCAGAATATCGGCTTAACGTCGGCATTCCCCTACCCATACCTGCGACGTTCACCACGTCATGTGGAACGCTCATGCACGCTCGCGAGCCGTCGTACTACCGTTAGATAGGAAGTGAGACCGCATGATGCGCCTCGTCGCCCATCATTGTCGAACACCACCCAACCACCCCGAAGCACCCACCACCGAGAGGGACACTGTGCGAATACGCCCGCTGATCGCCCGCACGTACATGAAGTTCTCGCGTTGGACTCTGTCCGCCGAACCACTGCCTGAAAAAGTCATGGTCATCGGCGCACCTCACACGTCCAACTGGGATGGCGTTTTCATGGCGCTCGCATTCTGGTCGATTAACCGCGAGTTCACGTTCCTCGTCAAAGACTCCGTGGTGAAGGTCCCCGTCTTCGGTAGGTTCGTCACGTGGATCGGCGGACGTGCGATCGATCGCAGTGGTGCACACGGCGTCGTTGGGCAGATTGTGGAGCAGTCGAACGCCGTAGATGAGTTCACCATCGTGCTCACCCCGAAGGGTACGAGGTCCCCGCGCGACTACTGGAAGTCAGGTTTCTACCGCATTGCGACGGGCGCCCACCTGCCTGTTCAGCTCGGGTTTGTCGATAAGAAGACAATGACTTTCGGATGGGGTCATAACATCACCCTGACCGGCGACGTGCGCGCTGACATGGAGGTTATTCGCGAGTTCTACGCTGACAAGGTGGGCGTGAACCCCGAAATGGTGTCGGTTCCGCGCCTGCGCGCTGAGGACGAAGAGGCCTAACCCCCTGGTTTTTACGGGCAGAACGCCGGATTTTACGTGCAGAACACCGGATTGTGTGGCCTCGTCCCTTATTTTGCTTTGAGAGAAGTCGCTCCCTTGGGGCGCGCGAGGCACCGTCGCAGGCCTCGAGTCCGGTGGTGGCGGAACGGTCGCAGTGACCATCATTTCGATCCTTCTGATTGCGTTCTTCTGGCTGCCGCAGGCAAACGCATGGTTCATCAGGACCACTGAAGAAGCTGACCGGGCATCGGGCATGACCCCTAACCACACAGCTGATTTCAGAAGCAGCCGAAGAGCGTTCCCTAGTCGATGACGAGGGAACGCTCTTCGCTTACAATGAGCACCTCGGCCCCCCTGAGGGCCTCACCGAGAACGTCGTTGACCGCCCACTCAAGAGAGTCAAGGGCGTCTTCTCCCCCGCTGATGGCTTCAGCCTCGCAGTCGTTGACCCGGATGAGCGCAGCCCCGCCGATTGGCACAACACCCTCGGCATCAGAACCGTGCTCTTCAACAATGCGCGCCCACGCGGAGTCCAGCGCTTTCGGCGTTATGACACGCACCCGGACTCGGTATGCCAGGTCTTGGGTTGTGTGCCGATCAAACCAGTCATCAGACACTTTCCACATCGTCATGCTTCAAGTATCAGACCGAGCAGCAGAAAACTGCAATGGGTAGGGCATTCCGCTCAACGTTGAAGCGGAGGTCAACGGCGCCCAGGCGTAGCAGGACGTTTGTGTAGGTGGTCATGGACATGGTGAAGCCCTCCTGACGGTCACGTGATCGCTATCAGGAGGGCTCCCGGCACCGCCTCAGCGGTGCTTCTCCTGGGGTTCCAGGGCTATCTGGAGGTCGAGGGCCTTGGCGAGCTTCAGCAGGCTCGTGGACGAGACCCCACGCCCCGTTTCGAGTCGGGCGATGGTGGGGCGCGAGACACCGGAGTGCTCGGCCAAGGCGGACTGGCTCCAGCCAAGAGCTCTCCGGGCGTCGCGGACGGCGTTGCCGAAGAGGGTCCGATCCAGGACGTCGACCACGGTCACCTCCTCGATGAGTCGTGTGTCGTTCCGAGCAGTGGGGTGGCCGTGTCAGTCATCGACGGCTCCCATGGTCATCACGTTTCCGTGTCTGTTGGTGAGGAGGACGATGGCCATCTCCGCGGCGCGAACGGCGGCTGTCTCTAGACGGTCGGCTTCCGCCGAGAGAGCCGTGGCCTCATCGGAAAGGTCGGCGATCTCGTCCTCCTGCGCCTGGCTGAATCTGGGCACCAGCACGTCACGGATGTCAGGCGGGTCAAGGTGAGGGACGGAGGTGCCTGACGCGTAACGCACGACGCGTGGTCGCCCATAGTCCACGTGGTTCAGCACGGTCTGCAGGTAACCGGTGCGCGCCTTGGTTTCGTCGGGCACGATCCGAATGAGGTCGTGGCTACCGAACACGCCTTCGTGGTTCTCGGTGAGCACCATGGTGCGTCCCAGCAGGCCGTAGGTCTGGCCTGAGCACGCCATAATGATCCAGCCTGGTTGGAGCATGTAGCGGTCAGGGTCGGGCAGCAACGCTGAATAGATACGCTTTGTCACCGGCGGGTTCACGTCGAACAGCTCGCTCGCGGAGCGGTACGGGGTGCCGTTGGGGCCAAAGTATCGCTTGAATCGTGAACCAAGCGAGATGGATTCAACGAGATCGTCGAGCGGCTGAACGGATAATCCGGCAGCCTGGACCATGTCCTCGACCTGGCGCACGTCCGCGCGGTGGAACTGGCCCTCCATGCGTCGCCTGCCGGTCAGCAGCTCAGAGCTGCTCACCGTGGTGTAGGGGCTTGCGGTCGGGACGAGTCCCTGAGGGTTGACCAAGCCTGCGTAGAGGTCGTCGGCCTGCCCTTGCAGCCGCCGGGCGTGCTGCCTCATTTCTAAGGCATTCTTCGCGTCCTGCCCAATGTCACGGCGGACGTCCAGGCTCGGCATCGCCACGGGCATCTGCTGGACGTGCTCGGGTTCCAGGTGCTTGATCATGTGACCGTACTGGGCGCTGCGAGCGATGGCGAAGAACGTAGGCGTCTTCATGTAAGCGTACAGCCAGCCGTAGTCCGCGGGATCATGAGCATCGATCCGAAGGAGGTCGTGCGTGATGACTTTGTCAAGGTGCTCGTCGTAGACGGCAGTGACTCGGCCGACCTCGCCGGAGCAAGACAGGAGCAGCGAACCGACGCCGAGGTACCGGGTCTCGACAGCTGGGATCATGGCTTCAGCCAGCCACTTCCGCACGCGATGTTGGCTCTCGAAGACCTGCCCGGCAGAGAGGAAGGGGAGCCCCTTGCCGTCGTCAACCGGAAATCCCTTGAGCCGCGAGGGCTGCCACACCTTAGCGAGCTCAGCCATCTCAACCGTAGAGTCGAGCGCTTCGAGACCCTGTCGCAGACCGAACCCGTCAGTGAGGAACGTGGAGGCTTCCAGCCTCCGTTCGCCGCTCGTGAGGAGTCTCGAGCTGACCGGTGCCCAGAGGAGGCCGGAGTCGAACTCTTTGGTCAGTTCCTCAGAACCCAGTTGCCGGGCTAGAGCGTCCGCAGCCATGATCTGAACTCCTCGGCGATCTCCTGGGTGTTGTCGTCGAGCACCCTCTCCTTGGCCAGGTGGGTCTGCTCATTGTCGTCACCATCGGCCGCAGTGGTGACCGCATCCTCGGCCTCCCGAACGATCTCGTAGCCCTGGTCATCGCGTATATAGATGGCGTTACCACGCTTGTCATGACCGATGTGGTCACAGATCGCCATGAAGACCTCGTAGTCGTCGATCTTGCCCGCAGCCATCTCGTCCCGGATCTGACGCTCGGACTTGCGCTGCAAGATGAGCACCGAAGTCTGAACGCTGGTCCCCGGCTGGAAGGTGTCGGGGTGGAGGTCCACTGACGCCAGGACGGTGGTGTGCGTCAGGATCCACTGCCGCACATAACCAAGCCCGGGGCTGCCGAGGATGCCATCAGGCAGGACCAGCGCGGCGCGGCCGGTGCCGGGCTTGAGGAGCTGGACGCAGCGCTCGATGAACAGGACCTCTGGCGGGCGCGCCGAGGTCTTGGTGGTCCTCGACCAGCGGTCCGAGCCTTCGTCGTACTCCCAGTGGTGGCCGAGATCGAACTGCTCCAAGATGGCTGGATCGTCGATCGGGATCTTGGAACCGAAAGGCGGGTTGGTCAAAATCACGTCCACAGTACCGAGCAGGTTCCGGGCGCGGAGGTCCTCGGTCCATCGCATGGGGTTGTCCAGGGAGTTGGCCTGGAACAGCCCACCTGAACCGTCGTTGTTCATGACCATGTTCATCTTGGTCGCGCGAACGAGGTTGGGATTGAAGTCGAGCCCGATCAAGTTGTTCTCCAGGAAGTAGCGCTTCCGGTCACGGATGGAGTCATCCTGGAGCTGGCGACTGCGCCCTGAGGCCCGAACCTCACGCTTTACCCTGGCGATCACGTGGTTCATGGCGGAGATGAGGAATCCGCCGGTACCGCAGGCCGGGTCGAGGATCAGGTCCTTGTCGGTGGGGTCGAGCATCCCGACCATCATGTTGCAGACGTTACGCGGGGTGAAGAACTCGCCCCTGTCGCCGCGGAGGTTGGAGCCTACAACCTCCTCGTAGGCCTTGCCCTTGACGTCGACGTCGGAGTCGAGGAGCGAGAACATCTGGAGCTGGGTAACGATGTAGGCCAGAACCTTCGGCTCCAGCTCGATCTCTTCGTTGGCCTTGAAGATCTGGGGGTACTGCTTCTTGACGCTGGCGAAGAGCTTGCCGATGCGGCTGGTGCAGCGCATCAGACCGGTGATGTTCTGGCGTTCCTTGGGAGTGGCGTAGAACTGCGGAGAGCTTGAGTCGCGCTCGTCTTGGATCTTGCAGAAGATCAACTTCAGCAGCTCCCAGAACGCCTCAGGCTTTTGCATACCCTGGTTGCCGGCGATGTAGCTGTGGGCGCGACGGAAGGCGAAAAGGAGTGAGTCCGACGCCGCGGGACGCAACTGCTCGAAGCGTGGAGTACCGGCCTCGATGGTGTCTCCACAGTGCGGAATGTCCGGGATCTCGACGGAGACTCGGTGACCATCGTCGTTGATCTCGAAGGCGTAGGTCGCCATGTCCTCGCCATTAGTCCACATTCCGACCTCGACGTTGGGGCAGGCAGCCATGTAGCTGAGCATCTGCTCGACGCCGTCCTTCTTCATGGACGGGCGGACCTTAGAGCTCTTGCACTCGATGATCAGCCAGGCGTTGGTTTGGGTCTGCTCGACGGAACGTAGCCCGGGTGGGAAGATCACGATGTCGACTCGGACGCGGCGGCTCCCGAACTTGATCGGAACCTCGACGCGAATGTCCTTCTTGTCGTAGCCGTACTCACGGACCAGCGACTTGAGGATCTCTTGCCTGACGTACTCCTCAGGAGTGTCCTGCCGCAGGGTGACCCCGTCGATGAAGTCGAGGATTTTACCCGGCGGAACGATGGCCACGCCTCCATGCGGGGCATCAACTTGCAGCGTCACGTTCGCGTCCTCTCACCTGTGGGACCTCGTCTGAGACCCGAGCTTTGAGGATCCGCAGCAACCACACACACGACCCTAGTTCGCCTGGCCTGTCAGCGTGAACGCCATGACACCCTCGGCATCTGTTGTATCAGTTTCGATACATTTTGCCAACCTCAGAAGGCACGGCGGGATGCTCAAGACCCGCTGCACCCTGGACTGGTTGGGCGCAGCGAGCATTACTCGGCAAGGACGAAGATCTCGCCCTGGTCGCCGAAGTCGACGTCGACCGAGGCGGGATCGAACCCCTTGCGCCCGCGGGGTTGCGGCCACAGGCGCACGGTGGCCAGCACCTCGATCGTGTGGAGCTGGGTGTTCAGAACGGCGTCGAGGAAGTGCTGGGCAGGGTTCTCAACGGCGAGCACGAGGATGTGCACAGCGCCGCGCGTCAGTGACCTGATCTCGGCTTCCAGCCGGGCGATGGCCTCGTTCGAGCGGTCACGGTTACGTTTGAGGTCGGCGGCCTCCAGTAGCCCGTCGTCGTAGTCGCGCTCGGCGCGGGCGATCTTGGCTCGGTGCTCGCCGATCTCGGACTGGAGGCCAGCTACCCTCGGCGAGTCCGTGGCAGGCATGTTGCGCAGGGCGTCGGGCTCGCACAGCCGGGCCGCCACTGCCTTGCGAACCAGATCGCCGATGGGCGCGCCCGTCCGGTTGATGCGCCCGTGCTTGCACCGGTAGCCCCGCGAAGCGCCCCGGATCGGTTCATCGCACAGACCGCACAGGTAGAGGCCAATGCCGAGGTGGCGGCGGTGAGTACCGACACGATTCGTGGCCCGGCTGGGGTCGTTGAGGCGTTCCTGGACGCGTTGCCACAGGTCCTCGTCGAGCAGGGGCGTCCACTTGCCCTTCACGAGCTGACCGTTCTCGTCACGGGCGATGAAGTCGCGCCAAGCGCGGCGCTTGCCCTTGACCACGAGCACGGGCGCGCCCTTGGCCGACTCCAGCTCGGCCTTCTTCTGCTGGTTGGCCTGGATCGTGGAGCGCCGGTCCTTGACGTCGGTGTAGACGCTGTAGCCCACGTAGCGCGGGTTGCGGAGGATGCCCAGCACCGTGCTCTCGGCCCACGGGCGATCGTCGGGGACTTCTCGGGGGGGGCCAACCCCTCAGCGGCACGCTTGGCGTTGCGCTCGATCGTGAGGGTGCGCGAGTGATTGGGGAGCCTCGGTACGCCTTGCACCTGCTCGGCCTTGGCGGCGTCGTTCTCCTGGATGCCGTGAGTCGAACCCGTTCGAAGAATCCCATGGCCAGTGCGATGATTGGAGCTCTCCAGAAGATGGGAGAGCACGACGAGAACCACGAAGAGAACCGAGACGTCCTCGAAGGCAGCCCAGCGGAAAGCGTGCACAAGGGGAGGACGACGGCGTATGCACTCCAGTTCCGACAGGCCCCCGCCCGCCACACCACGATGCCGACCGACGGCCATATGACGGCGGTACCTGCCCACGAGTGCAGGGTCGAGAACGACGCCACCACGGCCACCGAATAGGCGAGGACGAAATCAGGTGACGGTACCACGACTCGCCCCGCGGCCGGTTCTTAGTCACGGTCACACTGGAGGCGTGGGAAAACAACCATCGACTCGTGGAGTTTATCGCAGCCGCTCCTCCTCGCTTCGTCGGCCCCCTTCGCGGGCCCAGGATGGCATTAGCCGTCACAGCAAAGCTCTTTGAAACTCATACTGGTACCGAGACTGCGACGGAGCGCCCGGATCATGAGGGAGCCCCAGCCGCACCCCATTTGGTCAGAGGTTCAGACGTTGAACCTGAACTCCACGATGTCGCCGTCAGCCATCACGTAATCCTTGCCTTCCATGCGGACCTTGCCGGCCGCGCGGGCTTCCTGCATGCCACCGTATTTGATCAGGTCGTCATAGGACACGATCTCAGCTTTAATGAAGCCCTTCTGGAAGTCCGTGTGGATAACGCCAGCAGCCTGCGGAGCAGTATCACCGCGATGGATTGTCCACGCGCGCGATTCCTTCGGGCCTGCCGTCAGATAGGCCTGCAAGCCAAGAGTTTCAAAACCAACGCGCGCCAGCTTGTCCAAGCCGGCTTCGCTCTGTCCGGATTCTTCCAGCATCTCGCGCGCATCGTCTTCATCAAGCTCAACCAGTTCGGCTTCGAATTGAGCGTCAAGGAAGATGGCATCGGCCGGAGCGACCAGCTCGCGCAACGATGCCTGCAGGGCCTCGTCTTCCATCCCCTTCGCGTCCATGTTGAACACGAAAATGAACGGCTTGGTCGTCATGAGCTGGAACGACTTCAGCGCATCGGGATCCAAGTCAGCGCCCGACAGGCCCGACAGGAGCTCGCCACGTTCGAGGATTTCAAGAGCTGCCTTGGCAGTTTCAAGGACGACCGCTTCGGTCTTCTTACCTCGCACCTCTTTTTCGAGGCGCGGGATCTGCTTTTCCAGCGTCTGGATGTCGGCAAGAATCAGCTCGGTCTGGATCGTCTCAATGTCGGAAGCAGGATCAACCTTGCCGTCAACGTGCACGACATCGGGGTCTAAGAATGCGCGAGTCACCTGGCAGATCGCGTCGGCCTCGCGAATATTCGCGAGGAACTGGTTGCCCAGGCCTTCACCCTCAGACGCACCTCGGACGATACCTGCAATATCAACGAAGGAAACCGTCGCGGGAATGATCTTCTCTGAATGGAAGATATCCGCCAGCACCTTCAGACGAGGATCCGGCAAAGGCACAACGCCAACGTTCGGTTCGATGGTTGCGAACGGGTAGTTCGCCGCCAGAACGGTGGCACGAGTCAAAGCATTGAACAGGGTCGACTTGCCGACGTTGGGCAGTCCTGCGATTCCGATAGTAAGAGACACGCTCACCATTCTAGGTCAGCGTGCCATCGTGTGGAGTATCAGCTGGTGTGATCAGGGCCAGCCTTGCGCGGTGCGTGCGGGCGCGCGTCGACTAAGCCCTTCGCTTCCAGTTCCGTTCGCAAATTACGAGGCAACGCGAAGGTGATCGTTTCCGTTTCAGTTCGAACAACGTCAACCGTGGGGAACCCACGAGGTTGCAACCACTCAATAACATCGCGAACCAGGATCTCAGGCACGGAAGCACCCGAGGTCAGACCGACCGTCTGAGCGCCTTCAAACCAGGCTTCCTGCAGTTCTTCAGCCTTATCCACGCGATACGCTGCACCGGCACCGGCTTCAAGAGCGACCTCGACAAGGCGCACCGAGTTCGAGGAGTTCGCCGAACCGACAACCACCATGACGTCAACCTTCGGGGCAATCGTCTTAACGGCAACCTGACGGTTTTGGGTCGCGTAGCAAATGTCGTCCGACGGAGGGTCAATCAGATTGGGGAAACGCTGACGCAGGCGGTCAACCGTTTCGCGCGTCTCGTCAACGGACAGCGTGGTCTGTGAAATCCACACGACACGGTCAGGATCACGAACCTCAACGTTTGCGACCTCGTCGGGTGTTCCCACGACCTGAATATGCGAAGGGGCTTCACCGAAGGTACCTTCGACCTCTTCGTGCCCCTGATGCCCGACCAGAATGATGTCGTAATCTTCCTTCGCGAAACGCACGGCCTCGCGGTGAACCTTGGTCACCAACGGGCACGTCGCATCGATCGTAGCAAGCTGACGCCGTTCAGCTCCATCACGTACTTGTGGCGAAACACCATGTGCACTGAAGACGACGCGAGCCCCCTCGGGGACCTCGTCAGTCTCTTGGACGAAAACCGCGCCACGCTTCGACAGTGACTCAACGACGTACTTGTTGTGCACGATCTCTTTACGCACGTAAACCGGCGCACCGTAAAGATCCAAGGCCTTTTCAACGACATCAACAGCCCTGTCCACTCCGGCGCAGTACCCACGTGGTGCGGCCAAGTAGATGCAGCCGGTCTCCTCTCCCGATTCCTTTGAAGAAGCGGAGTAGGTCGAATCGATGGCGGGAAAAGCATCCGTCAGGTCACTCATGCTTCTCAATTTACCGACATCTGGGTCGTGAGTGCGCGCTGAACGGGGCTTTGAGTACAGCTCCACATTTCTGCAATTCGATTCACCCATGGTCTGTGGCATTCTTGAATGCGTGACGAATCAACCTCTGGCACTTCGGGCCGCGGACACAACCGCAGATAGCCCTTGGCCTCTCCGCAAGCTAACGGAGAACATCAAAATCTACGTCGAACGTATGTCTACGCTCTGGGTCGAAGGCCAGATCGTTGAATATAAGCCACGCGCTACCTCGAAAATCGCATTCTTCGTCCTCCGTGATGTTGAGACCGACACTTCGATGACCGTCACCGCATGGCCGGGGATAGTGAAAGAACTTGGTGACGCTTTCACAGAGGGCGCACGGATCGTCACACGTGTTACCCCTCAGTTTTGGACATCAAAGGGTTCCCTGAATCTGCGCGCACAAGAAATCCGTATCGCGGGCTCAGGCAATCTTCTGCTTCAGATCGAGCAATTGCGCGCTCAGCTTCAAAAAGAAGGACTCTTTGCGCTTGAGCGAAAGAAGCCCATCCCCTTCCTGCCCGGTCGAATCGGCCTGATCTGCGGATCGAACGCGAAAGCGAAAGACGATGTCCTCGTCAATGCCGCAGACCGCTGGCCCGTCGCCGACTTCGAGATCAGGGAAGTCGCCGTTCAGGGCGAGCGCTGCGTACCCGAAGTCATGAGTGCTCTCAGTGAATTGGACGCACGGCCCGATATTGATGTCATCGTCATTGCACGCGGTGGTGGCTCCGTCGAAGACCTTCTGCCGTTCTCTAACGAGCGACTATTGCGCGCCGTCGCATCAGCTTCCACTCCGGTCGTGTCGGCGATTGGGCACGAGGCCGACGCTCCCCTGTTGGACTTTGTCGCCGACTTCAGGGCGTCGACTCCGACGGATGCCGCGAAGCGAATCGTCCCGGACTATGCAACTGAGCAAGCGCACATTCAAACAGCAATCGACACAATGCGCGGGGCCATCATGCTTCGATTGGGCCGCGAGCGCCAGTTCATCGATTCATACGCTTCTCGCCCGGTTCTGCTCAGCCCGGGAGCGGTCGTCGATACGCATCGCGCGGGGCTTACTCAAGTGCTCACCGGTTTGCGACATGCAGTCGAGCGACGCCTTTCAGCTGAAACAACCGCACTGGGACGGATGCAGGCAACACTCACTGCTCTTTCCCCGCAGGGAACACTCGACCGGGGATATTCAATTCTGAAGCTTCCCAGTGGAGCGATCATCAAGAATGTTGCTGACGCACCAAAAGGTAGTTTGATCGAAGGCATCCTTGCATCGGGCCGAATGGTCGCTCAGGTTGTGGGAACTACGCCCGCGCCCCCGGCAGACCAAGCGAATGGATAAATGGACGCGGCCTCGTCCCCCCTTCTTTGCACATCACTCACTCTCACATCGACTGTCATACCCCGGAGGTATATATGGATAACGAACTGGCTCCCGTCGAGTCATTGTCCTACGAGCAAGCACGCGACGAACTTGTCCAAATCGTCAAGCAACTCGAATCGGGTCAAGCACCGCTTGAAACGACTCTGTCTCAGTGGGAGCGCGGGGAAGCGTTGGCCAACCACTGCAAGCAGATTCTTGATGCTGCCGCGTCTCGTCTAGATAAGGCTGAGGCTCGCCCACAGTAGCTGGCAGGCGCGAATGACGGTTCGCTAAAGTTTGCAATCGGATTCATTTGGGAGCCTTTGTGGATTTGCTTGAATATCCGCTTTGGGGCCGATCGCGGTGTTCATGGCGAGCAACAGACCAACGCCCTGCGCACAGATGCCACACGTGAGCATCGATTGGGCACGTTGAAACCCTGCTCAGACTAAAATCGGTACAGATCGCGCAGCCTGTCTGCGCGCCCAACAAAGGATGTGCCATGGATCTTGCTCACGAGCCTCATATTCTCGCCATCGGCGAAGCGCTCATTGACATCGTTACGCCCATTTCTCACCCTGAAGATGCACGCGAAATCCCCGGCGGTTCGCCAGCGAACGTCGCTATGACCCTTGGACGTCTGGGGCGCCCGTCGGTGCTCTCCACGTGGTTTGCAAACGACCCGCGTGGCAAGGTCATCGAGGAACATTTCACCGCTTCCCACGTGGTCATCACCCCCGAATCGCGCGGGGCTCACCACACGACCACCGCTCTTGCATCCATTGATGACAAGGGCGCGGCCACCTACACGTTCGACTTCGACTGGAACCCCACCAGCCCGATCCCCGTGTCTGACCAGGCGCTGATCGTGCATGCAGGCTCGATTTCAGCGGCCGTCCAACCCGGTGCCGACACCGTGTACGAGGCCGTGAAAGCAGCACGTCCTCACGCGCTCATCACCTTCGATCCGAACGCTCGTCCTGCCGTTATGGGCTCACCAGAAAAAGCCTTGCCCCTCGTCGAAAAATTCGTCGCAGTATCGGACGTCATCAAGGTATCCGACGAGGATCTTGAGTGGCTCACCAATGGCGAAGACCTCGATCATGTGATTGCCCGTTGGCTTGCCCTTGGGCCTTTGCTGATGATCGTCACTCGCGGCAAGAAGGGCGGTCTAGCCGTTTCGAAGTCCGGTGTCCGCGTCGAAGCTACCCCCGGCGATGTCAAGGTCGTCGACACTGTTGGTGCCGGAGATTCGTTCATGGGTGGCATTTTGGATGCAATGTGGCGTCTTCAGCTGTGCGGTCCTCAGGGACGCGCTGGCATTGAAACGATCAATGCCGACAAGGTCCAAACGATCCTCGACCGCGCTTCCCGAGTCTCTGACGTGACCGTGTCGCGCGCGGGCGCTAACCCGCCCTGGTCGCACGAAATCGACTGACACACTACGTGGAATACGGGTGATACCTCATGAGGTATCACCCGTATTCTTTACGCAACAGCTGGTCTCACATCACCGGTGTCACACTCTGACGAATCTATTTTCCCAGCCTGCGTTCACGTTGAGCATAGGAGCGCAGAGCACGCAGGAAGTCCACGCGCCTAAAGTCTGGCCAATAGGCCTCGCAGAAGTAGTACTCCGAATGGACTGACTGCCAAATCATGAACCCGGACAGTCGTTGCTCGCCGGACGTGCGAATCACCAAATCGGGGTCCGGTTGATCTTTCGTGTACAGGTGAGCAGTGATATCCGCATCGGATAGACAATCCGCGACTTCGTCAAGGTTCTTCCCCTGGGCCGACGCCTCGCGCATGATGGCGCGAACAGCTTCGGTGATTTCGTGGCGTCCTCCGTAGCCGACGGCAACGTTGACTTTCATGCCCTGAATGGTCTCGGTCGATGCAACCGATGCGCGTATCCGCGCTGCTACGTCTTCGGGGAGTAGGCCCAAGTCTCCAACGACGTTGAGATGCCATTTTCCTTGCATAGCCAAGTGGTCAACGGCGTCGGCGATGATACCAAGGAGTTCGGTCAGTTCCTCTGATGTGCGAGAAAGATTGTCGGTCGACAGCATCCACAAGGTAATGACTTCGACGCCGAGTTCTTCTGCCCAGACGAGGAATTCGGAGATCTTTTCGGCGCCGGCACGATGGCCTTGCGACGCTTGTTTGCCGGTGGACTTGGCCCAACGACGGTTTCCGTCAAGAATGACACCAATGTGTCTGGGGATGGCCGACTGGGGAAGCTGCTTGCGCAGACGTTCCTCATACAGGTCATAGGCCAGAGCTAGTCGCGCCATGTTCCCTCCCATTTCAAGCTACCGGTAGCCGTTGACAGTGCCATAACCGCTAGCGACACCGTATTAGGCAACCGCTAGCGATCGTTGATCTGCGTTAAGGGTAATCGTTTTTCATAGTGAAAGTGACCTCACCTACACGCATATGCGCATTGGAGGTACGCGATGAGCACGATTGTTGGAACCGAACACCTCGAAGGCATCGGAAGATGGTCATCTGCTGGATCGCACCTCGTGCACAATCACTAACTTACGGTAACGTAGGTTATGTGGATATCAGCGTGAGGCTGACAGCCACAGTTCGCATTTATTCGCGTTCACATTCGTTTAGGGAGGCCTCGTGAAGGTCGCATCACTTCATCCGAAGTCGTGGGTTCCAAACCAGTTGATCGCTATTAAGCCTCACCTGCGAGGATGGTTACATCTTGTTACAGCCCCACTCTCGCTAGCGGCATCGATCGTGCTGATCTGTCTTGCCCCGACGACTCCGACGAAGTGGGCATCAGCGGTTTACCTTGCCTCATCTCTTCTTCTTTTTGGCATCTCGGGTCTCTATCATCGCTTCTACTGGAAGCCGAACTGGGAGCTCGTGTGGAAACGGCTTGATCACTCGAATATTTTCCTTCTGATCGCCGGCACATACACTCCCTTGTCGGTTGCCCTGCTGAGCAGGCACGATGCAACGGTTCTGCTGTCGATTGTCTGGACTGGCGCCATCATCGGGATCCTCATCAACCTTTTCTGGCCGACCGCCCCGCGGTGGCTCTCAACGTTAATCTACGTGGTTTTGGGATGGACTGCTGTCGCATACCTCCCTCAGCTCTGGAGCGCTGGCGGCCCGGCAGTGGTCTGGCTGATCGTCGCAGGGGGCATTCTCTACACGCTGGGCGCAATCGTCTACGCAACAAAGCGTCCGGATCCTTCCCCGACGTGGTTCGGGTTCCACGAAATCTTCCACTCTTTCACCGTTGCCGCTTGGGCATGCCACTGCGTGGCCGTGTATTTGGCCGTTCTTCTCTGATTTCTGCGGCTTCGTTGACGAGGCCGGACGACTCATCTGCACGTTACGTTTGCGCCCGGAATTCACCTGACCACTTTGCATTCGGGCAGGAATGCTTTGGCATTGCTAGACTGGCTGAGTCTTAGCGCCGGTACCATCGTGCCGGCTATCGTTTTGGAGGAAACTCATGGCCGACACTCAGTGGCTGACTCAGGCTCAGTACGACCTTCTGCAAAAGGAACTCACCGAGCGCATTGAAATCAAGCGCCCGGAAATTGCGAAGCTGATCGATGCGGCTCGCCAGGAGGGCGACCTGCGTGAGAACGGTGGCTACCACGCTGCACGCAATGAACAGTCGATGAACGAAACGCGCATCCAGACTCTCCAGGAGATGCTCGCTTCAGCAGAGGTTGGCGAAACGCCCGCCGACGACGGCATCGTTGAACCCGGCATGGTTGTGACTGCTCTGGTTGGCGGACGCGAGATGACGTTCCTGCTCGGTTCACGTGACGCTGGTGGAGACTTGGGCGTGCAGGTCTTCTCTGCGAAGGCTCCTCTGGGTGCCGCGGTCACCGGGCACAAGACGGGCGACAAGGTGTCGTACGAGGCCCCAAATGGCAAAGAGATCGAGGTCGAGATCCTCGCAGCAAAGCCTTTCGTTGGCTGATCTGCTCTAGAGCGCCCCTTCATTCCTGCTCTGTCTTCAAGGTCAGCTTCAAGATCAGCGTTTCAAAGAGGATACGCGCCTTGTTCTTCCGTAGAACGCCCGAAAGGAAAGAGCGCCGAAGCACGTGTGGCGGGGTCAGTAGACAAAGAACACTTACCCCCCCACACGTGTTTAAGTGTCTTAAACGCTACCTAGCCTCCCCTGGGCTTTCCATGCTCTGTGCACTTTCAGTGCCGTCCCTATCCGGTTTTTCCGCTGGAACGGGGGCCTCGTGGCTAGAAGGGGACGCAACCGATCCGTCAGCCACGACCTGAGACGTCGCGTCCTGGGATGAAGATTGAGCGGGGACCTCGTTGACTCGCGTCTTCGACGCGTACGATGCTGCGACCATTTCATCGAGCATTCCGGGAGGACCGCCGGGACGATCCTGCTTTGCTGCCAGCTCTGGCATGGAGTCATATCCGTGCAGGTAGAGGAACGTGGCATTCAAGAACGCCGCAATCGGAACACCGAAAACAGCGCCAGGAATACCACCCAGCGAACCAGCGCCTGCCACGACAAGCAACACGGCCATCGGGTGAAGAGAAACAGCGTGAGACATCAACAGAGGCTGAAGAAGATTCGATTCGATCTGCTGAACAACCAAGATGATAACCAGCATGATGACGCCAGCCGTAATCCCCTGATCAACCAAAGCAACCAGAACAGCGATGGCACCGGACACCAATGCGCCAACAATCGGAACGAAGGACGCAAAGAATACGACCACAATGATCGGAAGAACCATGGGGAGCCCCAAGAAGAAGGCTCCCAAACCGATACCCACCGCGTCGATAGCGGCAACTTGAATCTGGGTGCGAACATACGAACCGAGCGTCACCCAGCCACGAATCGCAGATTCGTGCAGAGGAGTACGTGCCGGAGCTGGGAACAGTCGAACGATCCACAGCCAGATTGTGCGCCCCTCTTTAAGGAAGAAGAACAGGCAGAACAGCATGATCAGGAAGCCGGAAACCAACGACACCACCGAGGATGTGACCGAGTATGCCTGGCTGAAAATCTGCTGCACGTTCTGCTGCACATAGTTGCTAATCTGAGTCATCGCGCTGGTGACAACATTGTCGAAGACCGTCATGTCGATCTTCCATGGCAACTTAGCCAGCCAGTCACGGAACGTATCAAGACCACCGCTAGCCTTCGTCATCAGATCAGGTAACTGCATGGTAATTTCTGTGCCCGCCTGCGACAGAGAACCTGCGACAAGCGCAACCAGAAATAGTAGCCCCAGAGCTGCTGCCAGCGTCCTCGGGAGCTTTGCCTTTACCGTCAGCCAACGCACAAGCGGTTCAAGCAAGACAGCAAGAAGCAAAGCGATCGCGACAGAAATAATCAGCGTCCAGATCTTGGAGGCAGCCCACGCAATACCCGCCGCTGCGATCACAACGACAATCAAACGCCATGACAGTGCGGCAGATAAGCGAAGAGGCCACGGAACAGACCTTGCTGCATCGCGTTCACTTTCAAGCGTATCCCCGCGGTGAAACTCCATCGTGGGCTCTTCTTCGCCGACGGCATTCTTTTGCTCCGCTTCTGACGCGAGCCGAGCAACAAACGCGCCAAGGCGCGCTTTGCTTCGTCCGCTGCGATCAAACATCGCGGCCCCTTTCACTGTTGAACTGTTTCAAGACTACCTAAGACCGTGTACAAATTCCTTTGCAGCCTATTTCCTCCTCCTGTCGCGCCTTGGCGTATTCAGTGTTTGGATTAAGGCATGACAAACCTGACTGACCTTTTCAGCGGTGGCAGTTTCATTGCCCCTGTAGCTCTCAACGCTCCCATTCACACTGAGCCCGGCAAGAACGAAGAAGTCATCTATTTTGCCGCGGGGTGTTTCTGGGGAGTCGACAAAACCTTCTGTAATACTCCAGGGGTCGTTGCAACCGCAACGGGCTACATGGGTGGCACGCTGAAAAACCCCTCCTACGAAGACGTCTGCAGCGGGCTGACCGGCCATGCTGAAACCGTGCGCGTTGTCTATTCAACCGAAAAGACCAGTGCAGCCAAGCTCATCTCCCTCTTCTTTGAGATTCACGATCCGACTCAAGTGAACCGCCAGGGTAACGACCGTGGACCCCAGTATCGCGGTGCAATCTGGACTTCGACGGATGAACAGTTGGCAGTGGCTCTTGCTGCCCGTGATGCGTATCAAGAAAAGATCAGCGAAGCTGGCTTCGGCCAAATCGCAACTGAGATCGCCCCCGCATCCGAAGCCGGCCAATTCTGGTACGCAGAGGGCTATCACCAAAAGTACCTGTTTAAGAATCCCAACGGATACGAATGCCACGCACGAACAGGGATCCCCTGCCCGATCGTCTAGTCACCTAGCGCTTCACCACCCAACGTTTTCCGTTCGGCTTGTGCGCATATATACGAGGCCGCGCCCGCAACAAAGCATTGTGCTTGCTACGGGCGCGGTTCGTTGTCTTAGGACTCAGGCAACGCCCATGATGTCGGTGACGAACACCAGCGTGTCACCGCCACCGATACCTGCCTGCGGAACACCACGTGCGCCATAGCCGTATTCCGGCGGAATGGAGAGCAGAACGCGCGAACCAACGCGGTGGCCCAGCAGGCCCTCGTCCCATCCGCGGATGACCATACCAACGCCGATCTGGAAACTCAGGGCTGCCCCGCGATCGTAGGAGTTGTCGAAGATATCGCCACCGAATACCTGGCCAAGGTAGTGGCAGTGGATGGTGTCTCCGGCTTCAACGACGTCGCCGTCACCTTCTGTCAGGACCTCGACAAGAAGTTCGTCGGAGGGAGCATTTTCGAAGGTGAGCTGGGGCTTACGGGCGAAGTCACCGGTAACAGTGATGTTTTCCATGAGGATTCCTTCAAGATTCGTGATGCACGGTAAGGATTCGATTCCTTGCGTTGGAATCGGAGAGGAAGAGTCAGTTGTCCCTGAATGCTGCGATGAGTCGCAGAATCTCTAGGTACATCCACACGACGGTGACCAGAATACCGAAAGCACACATCCACGCATACTTTGCGGGAACACCCTGCTCTACACCGATTCGCGCTTGGTCAAAATCGCCGATCAGGCAGGCTGCTCCAACGAAGACAGCCAGCAAACCAACGACAATGCCCAGCGGAATACCCATCACGGTAATTGAATTGAAGCCACCGGAGGAAAGGACACCCGTCAAGGTCAAAACCCATGACAAGAGTCGGTAAACGAGGATGCCGATCAGGGCAATCAGCGTGAACTTCATCAGCTTCGACGAATTACGGACCTTACCGGAAGCAAAGAGCGCAAGGGTCACACCGAAGACGCCGGCCGTCGCAACGAGTGCTTGAACGACGATTCCGGGGTACATCAATTCGAAGACGGCAGAAATTGCGCCAAGAGCCAAACCCTCGAAGACCGCATAGGCGAGGATCAAAGCGGGACGAATGGTCTGAGAGAACGAATTCACCATCGCCAGAATGAAACCAACAAGCACGCCAACACCGGACAGCACAATCGCCATCGACGGGTTCACGGCAGACAGCATCCACGTTGCTGTAGCGGCAACCAGCAGGATACCCAGGGAAATTCCGGTCTTCATAATGACGTCGTCGTAGGTCATCACCCCACGGTCAACAGCATCCGCGGCCGGCGCTTGGTACATCGACTCCATCTGGGACTGCGTGTAGCGCCCGTAGTCCATCGACGAGGCCGACCCAGCTTGGGTGGAATACGAGTTCGCCGTCGAATATGGGTAACGCTGATCCGCAGCGTTACCGGCGCCCACCGGTGATGACGGAGTGTATCCGGGCATTGTGGGGTATCCCGCCGGCGTGTACTGCGATTCCTTCGCCCACTGAGTTTCAAGCTTGTCAAAAACTGGGTTAGACAACTTCTGGCCTCCTAGGTCTTACGTGCCTAGCTCTATTGTCCCATGATTGCCATGGACTTTCCCTAGAAGAAACCGCACAAAACCGCCATAAAACCTGTGTCTTTCCTGAAAACACTCGTCTCTCGCCAGACGGAGAAGACTTAAGAAAGCTGTGAACAAGCGCGCATGGCCGGCAGATCCTTATACTCAGGCAGTGCGTTCTTTAGGTTAGAATGAGACGCGCACATGCGCGGCCCCCATGGCCCAATTGGCAGAGGCAACCGACTTAAAATCGGTGTGTTGTCGGTTCGAGTCCGACTGGGGGTACTTTTCACTCCCCGCCTATCTCAGGCAATTCCTCTGATCCTAGGCAAGCGACATGGCAATGCCATCCAGGATGTCATGCTCGGACGTCACAACATGGTCAATGACGGTCCCCTGCTCAGTTGTACGAGTAGCAACACGCTTGACGATACGGCTCCAAATCAGCGCGCCCGCCGCAATCACATCTTCACGCCCCTCAGGCATAAACCCAAGAGCGGCCTTCACCTTCGTCGGTTGATCCACCATGAAACGCACCGCTTGATCAATCTGATCAAGACTCAACGACGCACCGTGAATGAGTTCCGGCTGATATGTCGCAAGCCCCAAAGCCTGAGCGGTCAACGTTGTGACAGTGCCAGCAACACCCACCAATGTCTTCACACGCTCAAGGTCAACAACTTTTTGCGCCCTATCGAGCTGTTCATCAATCCACTCGATTGCACGCTCTTGATCCGCAAGGGGAATTCCCGCTTCTTGATCACAGTCAGCAAAGAATTTTTCTGTCACACGCACTGCACCCATATCGACAGAAATTGCCTGACGAACCTCAGTATCACCCAAGACCAGTTCGGTCGAGCCACCACCAATATCGACGACAAGCATCGGGCTTTCGACGCCCGCCCTTAGGCCAGAGACTGCGCCCGAGAAAGACAGGGCGGCCTCGAGCGTTCCTTCAACAACCTCCGGATCGATGCCGAGAATCGAACGAACAGCATCGATAAATTCATCGCGATTGGACGCATCCCGCGACGCAGACGTCGCCACAAACCGTACCTTCGAAGCACCCAGGCGGGAGATCATGCGCTCATACTCAACAACGGCATCAATCGTGCGATCAATCGCAGCCGGATCGAAACGACCCGTTTTATCTACTCCCTGCCCCAAGCGAACAATACGCATCTGACGAGTCAAATCAGTCAGGCGCACACCGTTTTCATCACGCTCTACATCGGCAACAAGCAACCTGATGGAGTTCGTTCCACAATCAATACCAGCGACACGATTCATTAAATACACATTCCTTTTCGGGGCACACTCCCGAGCTACGCCGTCACTTCATCAACGACACCGTCATTGCCACGCAACAACCGCGGCCAACCACCGGCTAGCAGGAGCAGCGCTGAGCGCTCCACATCCCTCGTTCTTCCATCATCGCTAACGCGCGATCACCAATCGGATTCACACCGGGACCCGCTGCTAGGGCATGACCAACCAGAGCATGAAGACACTTGACACGCGCCGGCATGCCACCAGCGGAAACACCCGAGATTTCAGGAACATCCCCCAATTCGAGACGACGTTCAATATAGTCACGATGAGCTGCCTGGTACTGAGTGGCAACCTCTTCATCATTGCCCAACAGGTCATTGAAATCTTCCATGACATGCTCAGCCTCGAGCGTTGAACACGCCTTCACGATCGGAGGGCTGGTCAGATAGAACGTCGTCGGGAACGGACTACCGTCTTCAAGACGCGGAGCCGTCTTCACGACAGTCGGACGACCACACACGCAACGTGCACCAATACCAACAACACCGCGAGGCACACGATCCAACTGCTCACGCAAAACATCCAGATCTGCTTCGGTAGCAATCGACGGGTCTTTCCCCACTTCGGTCACGATAACGTGCTCCTTACGATTTGGCCGCGACGCGCGACTATTGAGATTGAGCGCTTTGGGCGCCACTGGGCGCTGACTGATCGCCAAACTGCGATGGTACAGCCTTCGACTGACCCACTTCAGCTTCGTCAGCTTCTTGAATCAGTTTACCGACAACTTGAATCCACGGCCGTGCTGGGCCTTCAGGCGACGCAGCGTTGATCTGCGCTTTGTCCAAATACTCCTCGCCAGGATCAACCACCGCGTACTGCACCTCACCCGGCTTCACGTACCCGAGTCGTTCACGAGCCTGCGAGGCAATGAACTCCGGGTCGCTCCACAAGTCGAGCTGCTCACGCATCTGAGCATTCTGTTGCTTCGCCTGTTCTACCTTCGCGGTGATGTCACGAAGCTCCTGCTCCTGTTTCCACCACGCGTACAAATTGGGGACGAGCAATGCCCCAAGCACACCAACAAGAACAACAACGGAGAGCAAACGCGTCGAAAGCTCCAGACCGCCCACAAGGAACGTCTTTCCTTCAGCAAGACGGCGTTCTTGGCGAGCTTTCTTCTCTTGACGACGCTCGCGAGCTTTAGCTCGACGGCGTTCTTCACGACTGAGCGGAACACGTGCAGGACGGAGCTGATGAGTTGAAGCAGCTGCATTCGCCTTATGAGCGCTACGAATCTCCCGTGCTCGCTCTAGGCGTTCTGCGGGAGAGCGTGGCGCTTGCGTATCTGCCTGTCCCTTTGCGCTATCAGGCTTCTTGGAGCGCTTGAACAAGGATGATTTTTCTGAAGCCTTCTGATCCTTTTTGGGCGCGGTTCCACGCGATAGACCACGATTGGGGTCTGGTCGTCGGGGCGCTTGGGGGCGCTCACTGCGTGGATTACGAGGCATGCTTCTAATGGTGCCCCACTTCGGGCTTCGGCGCGCGTCAGCCTAACGGCGAGCCGAAGCGTGCACCTGTGATGTGCTCCAACTTTTAAGCCTCATTGGCTTGATACAGCAGTGGGCCCCGAACCGACGGTTCGGGGCCCACACGTCGCCTCAGTGCGTGAGCACATCGTCGACGAAGCGTTTTTCCTAGCTACGCTCAGTTCAGCGACCGAGGCGCGGGAAGGAGGAACGGCCAGCGTAAACAGCTGCATCGCCGAGTTCTTCTTCGATGCGCAGAAGCTGGTTGTACTTGGCAACGCGCTCGGAACGAGCCGGTGCGCCAGTCTTGATCTGACCGGAGTTGGTGGCAACTGCGAGGTCAGCAATGGTGACGTCTTCGGTCTCGCCGGAACGGTGCGAGGTCATCGAACGGTAGCCGTTACGGTGTGCTTCCTCAACCGCATCGAGGGTTTCGGTGAGCGAACCGATCTGGTTGACCTTAACCAGCAGAGCATTGGCGGCACCGAGCTCGATGCCCTTGCGCAGACGCTCCGGGTTGGTAACGAAGAAGTCATCGCCAACGAGCTGGACGCGATCGCCGATCTTGTCGGTGAGGGACTTCCATGCATCCCATTCGTCTTCCGACAGCGGGTCTTCGATGGAAACCAGCGGGTACTTCGAGATGAGGTTCTCGTAGTACTCAACCATGTACTCGGTCGTGCGGCCTTCGCCTTCGAACTGGTACAGGCCGTCTTTGAAGAACTCAGAGGAAGCAACGTCGAGGGCGAGAGCAACGTCTTCGCCGGGCTTGAAGCCGGCCTTTTCGATTGCTTCGATGATCAGGTCGAGTGCTGCAGCGTTGGACTCGAGGTTCGGTGCGAAACCGCCTTCGTCGCCGAGGCCGGTGGACAGACCGCGTTCCTTGATGACGCCCTTGAGGGTGTGGTAGACCTCTGCGCCCCAACGGAGGGCTTCGCGGAAGGTCGGTGCACCGATCGGAGCGATCATGAATTCCTGGATGTCAACGTTGGTGTCGGCGTGCGAACCACCGTTGAGGATGTTCATCATCGGGACGGGCAGAACGTGAGCGTTCGGGCCACCGAGGTACTGGTAGAGCGACAGACCAGCGGACTCAGCTGCTGCGTGTGCAACGGCGAGGGAAACACCGAGGATGGCGTTTGCACCAAGCTTGCCCTTGTTCGGGGTGCCGTCGAGGTCCAGCATGATCTGGTCGATGGTGCGCTGATCTGCAGCGTCCTCGTCGATCAGTTCGGGGGCGATGATGTCGTTCACTGCGTCAACGGCGTCCTGAACGCCCTTGCCCAGGTAACGGCCCTTGTCGCCGTCGCGACGCTCAACTGCTTCAAATGCGCCGGTGGAAGCGCCTGAAGGCACGGATGCACGTGCAAGCGTTCCGTCTTCGAGCAGGACCTCAACCTCAACGGTCGGGTTACCGCGCGAGTCCAGAATCTCGCGAGCTCCAATAGCCTCAATCCTTGCCACGTCATTCTCCAATCGATCAATTTCGTGGACTGTTGTCAGTCATAACGGTAGTACGTTTGCGGCCGTTCGGCCTAGTTGCAGACGCAAATCTGAACAAGCATTCACGCCTTGTGGAGTGCGATGATCCGTTCAGCCGCCTTTGGTCCCGATCTTTGACGGAACCAAGGAGGAATGGATCACACGATCACTCGCCAGACCCAGCTCTGCCACCGGTCTGGTCAGCCGTGAAAACGGAAGCATCCACAACGTCACCGAAGATCGGTGACTTGAGGCTGCCATCTTCTTCAATCGTGCCGTAACGAGGGTTGATGTCAACCTGCTGCGTAGCAGCGATTTCCTTGTAGTCCTCAGCGAGGGGGGCAAGCGCATCCTGGCCCATCTGGTCCAGCTGAGCTTTGATCACCGAGTAGCGAAGAATCTCGGTCAGAACGGGGCTGAGGTCACCGGATGGAGCCTGAATACGTCCCTGGTCAACAAGCGACGCAACGAACTCATTCACCTGTTCATCGGTTGCAGAAATCTGGTTCTCATGAGCCAGCTGCGTGAACTTCAAAGCATCGGGCAGCATGGCAACAAGGGTTGCGCGACCCATCGGCTGGCCGGTCAGCTCAGCGTACTGGGAAAGGGCGTCTGAGACATCAGCTTCGGAGTAGTTGACGCCGTTCACTGAAACTGCGGTGCCCGGGTGTGCCGAGCATGCTCCGAGTCCCAGGATGGAAATGCTTGCTACAGCAACCATTGTTGCTTTCTTTACGCTGAACACGTAGGTCCTCCCTGCCGTATGGCCCATGTTGGCCACGATTATTTTATGACACGTTCCTTCAAAAGTGCTGAAAGCGCCGTGATGATGAAATCAGGCGTTGAAAGGGACAAGAATCTTCGTTACCAAAGTTTCAACCCAATCCAGCAACGCTTCATCCGTGAGCGGTTCTCCGCCGATTCGATGAGTCATGGGAAGGGGAACCATGACCTGTCGAACAGCAGCTTTAATGACCGCACCCGGGTGTAAACGCTTCAAGCGAAGAACCTGGGACTCGCGCAGGTCTACCGGACCAACACGCAGGTAGTTGCCTTGGGTCACGATCTCTTCAATGCCGGTTGCGCGCACGATACTGCGAAGGCGAGCAACATCGAACAGCAATTCCACATTGCGGGGCAACGGCCCGTATCGGTCAATCAGTTCCTCGCGTACATCGGCTGCTCGCTCGGGCGACGTGATCGACGCGATCTTGCCGTATACCTCCAAGCGCAGACGCTCACCGGGCACATAGTCCTCAGGAATGTGGGCATCAACGCTCAGATCCATCCGCAGGTCGCTCTTCTCTTCAGGAGCCTCGCCACGATAGGCTGCGACCGCATCGGCGACCATCCTCACATACAGGTCGAAGCCAACCCCTTCAACATGACCGGATTGAGCCCCGCCCAGCAGGTTGCCGGCACCTCGAATCTCTAGATCCTTTTGTGCGACAGCAAGCCCTGCGCCCAGGTCGGTGTTCGCAGCGATAGTCTTCAGGCGCTCATGCGCGGTTTCCGTCAGAGTCTTGTCCGCCGGATAGAAGAAATACGCATACGCACGCTCGCGGCCTCGTCCCACTCGACCACGCAACTGGTGCAATTGGGACAAGCCGAACACATCGGCGCGATCCACGATCAGCGTATTCGCATTGGAAATATCCAAGCCGGTTTCCACAATGGTGGTACACACCAGAACGTCGAACTCGTGGTTCCAGAAGTCGACGATCACGTCCTCTAGCTGGTGTTCGCTGAGCTTTCCGTGAGCGATCCTCACGCGCGCCTCGGGAACGAGTTCCTGAATGTGGGCTGCGACCTTCGAAATTGAATCCACGCGATTGTGAACGAAGAACACCTGTCCGTCGCGCAGCAACTCACGGCGAATTGCCGCGCTGACCTGCGCATCCGTGTACGCCCCAACAAAAGTCAAAACCGGCTGGCGTTCTTCTGGTGGAGTCTGCAGAATCGACATCTCGCGAATACCTGACACTGCCATTTCCAGCGTTCTTGGGATCGGCGTGGCCGACATCGACAGCACATCCACGTCGGTGCGCAACGCCTTCAGCGTCTCTTTATGCTCAACGCCGAAACGCTGTTCCTCGTCAATCACGACAAGGCCGAGGTTCTTGAACACCACCGTTCCCGTCAGCAAGGAATGAGTGCCAATCACAAGGTCAACGCGCCCCGAGGCAAGCCCCTCTTTCACCTCTTGCGTTTCCTTCGGCGTTGAAAAACGCGAGAGGGACGCAATGGTCACGGGGAAGCCCGCGTAGCGTTCGGTGAAAGTTTCGACATGCTGTTGTACAAGCAGGGTCGTCGGAACAAGCACAGCAACCTGCTTGCCATCTTGAATTGCCTTAAACGCAGCGCGAACAGCGATTTCTGTCTTGCCGTATCCAACATCGCCCGTCAGCAGGCGATCCATGGGGATCGGCTTCTCCATATCAGCTTTCACTTCATCAATCGTCACCAGCTGATCGGGGGTTTCCACATACGGGAATGCATCCTCAAGTTCGCGTTGCCACGGAGTATCGGGGCCGAACGCATGTCCTTTGGTTGCTTGGCGAGCAGCGTAGAGGCGAATAAGCTCCTTGGCAATCTCGTTGACCGCTTTCTTCGCCTTCGCTTTCCGCTTCGCCCAGTCAGCTCCACCCATCTTCGTCAGCGTCGGCTGATCCGAACCCGTGTACTTGGAAATCTGTCCAAGGGCATCGGTCGGAATAAACAGCTGATCTCCACGCTGGCCCCTCTTCGAAGGCGCGTACTCCAAAACCAGATAGTCACGGGTGACAGATGCGGAGCCATGTCCCACGGTGCGCGAGACCATCTCAATGAATCGGCCGATACCGTGTTGCTCGTGGACGATGTAGTCACCCGGGTGCAGTGACAGCGGGTCGACACCCTTCTTGCGACGCGAGGGCATCCGTCGCATGTCCCGGGTTGTAGAACCCGTACGCCCCGTCAGATCCGACTCTGTGAGGATAACGAACTGCTCATCCGGCAGGACAAAACCCTGTCCAGCTTGCGCGGTCGTAACGGCAACCGAACCGGCTTCGACAGGAGTCTCAATATCATCACGCAGAGTTACCCGAACCCCTGCTTCAGCCATAATCGTGCGGATTCGGCGTGCAGGACCGGGGCCTTCGGTTGTGATGACAATCCGCCAGCCCTGCGACGCAAGCTGCTTCAAATCTGTGCTCGCCGACACAAAATCGCCCCTGTACGAGCGTACGTCACGTGCTCCCATGCTCATCAGAGTTGGGGAGGCAACCACTGCCTTTGTCTCTTCCGCGAGCGCGTCGGAAGTGTCCTCGCCAAGCGCGTCGGCAAGTTCGGGTGGGGGTAGCGTGGTCAATTCCCACCAGGCACGATCGTCCGACTTCCAGATGTCCTCGTATTCAAGGAACGAGGCCTCGCCTGCTTGAATGGGCGCTTGTCCTCCACCGGCGGCGGTGGACCAGGCGGCTGCTAAGAATTCTTCGGTCGTTGCGATCAGGTCTTGGGCGCGGGCAGTGATCCTCTCCGGGTCGCAGGCGATAATCGGGCTATCTGCGGGCAGAAGGTCAAGCAAGCGATCCATGCCGGAGGTGAGAACCGGTGCCAAGGATTCGATGCCGGGTGCCGCGATTCCCTCGGAGGCAAGTGTCAGCATTTCTGTAGCGCCTGGAAGCTCGGTGGCCAGTTCGCGTGCGCGAGCTCGCACTGCCCTATTGAGCAGGAGTTCACGGCATGCGGTTGCCCAGAGGCCGTCCGGTGCTTCCCCTAAGGTTCGCTGGTCTTGAAGAGAGAAGGCACGAATCTCATCGACTTCGTCCCCCCACAGCTCGATGCGTAGTGGATGCGCTTCCTGAGGCGGGAAAACGTCAAGGATTCCACCGCGAACGCTGACTTGTCCGCGAGATTCGACCATGTCGGTGCACTGGTATCCCAGTTCGGTCAGTCGGTCGACAAGATCCGTCAGGTCAACACGATCCCCGACTTTGACGCGCACGACTTCAATGTCAGCCACACCTCGAATAATTGGCTGGAGAAACGCGCGGATCGGGACAACAAGAATCGAAAGTGGACCCGCATGCGGATCGCCTGCAACGGGATGAACCAGCCTGCGGAGCACAGCGATACGACGGGCCATCGTGTCGACCTGAGGTGAAAGACGCTCATGCGGGAGCGTTTCCCAGGAAGGGAACATTTCAACACTGTCCGTCCACGATCTCAGGGCAGCAGTCAAACGTTCAGCTTCCCGCCCTGTTGCAGTCAGGGCAATCAGTGGCTGTGCCTGTCCGTATTCGCTTAGAGTGGCAAGAACGACAGGACGCGCTCCAGCGGGAACAACGAAAACACCGTTCCTTGCCGACGAGATCGAACCGCAGGCCTGATCGAGTGCAGAATCTGAGGCAATAATGTCTTTTAAACCGGTAAGGTTCACTCTTTACTTCCCTGAGTTCGCTGAGTGCAGAGCCATCTGAGTCGGAGCAAAACCGTTTGTCACGATGGATTCGACAACATCGGCAGCATTTTCAAAGGTCACGTCCCATTCGGGGCGGTCTTTGGCACTCAGACGAGCAAGGACAAAGTCTGCGGGGGCCTGCCTGCCCGGCGGGCGACCGATACCAATACGCAGGCGATGATAGTCCTTCGTTCCAAGAACCTGAGAAATGGACTTCAACCCGTTGTGGCCGCCTTCGCCACCGCCCTTTTTCAAGCGAAGCTCATGCGCAGGAAGATCCAGATCGTCGTGAATGACGAGAAGATGTTCGGCATCGATTCCAAGGAACTTCATCAGTCGGCCAACCGGGCCACCCGAGGTGTTCATATAGGAATCCGACTTTGCGAGCACAACTTTCGGGCCGGGCACACCACCGGGAAGAAACCCAAGACGCACATCCGCCACGTGGGTGCCACTTCGATGAGATGACCACGATGCACCTGTACGTTGGAGCAACACATCTTCGGTCAACTGACCGACATTGTGACGGGTCGCAGCATACTGCTCCCCCGGATTACCAAGGCCAACAACAAGCCACATGGATGAAGACGTCATACGTCGATTCTGCCATTAGCGTCCACGCAATGACGTATAAGGCGTTGCACACCACGCGGACCGAAGTGGGTTAGCGGGCATATGCGTTGCTCACGTAGGCTTGTCAACAGATACTCCGCTTGTTCACCATCTCCCCTAGGCATTGCAATGTTTCTTCCTCAGCGTTCCCCCGGCCAAGACTGGCTCGGTGTCGTTGTTGCAATCCCGGAGCCGTGGGTCACACAGCTGACAGAACTTCGCTTGAACCTCGGAGATATTCAAGGGTCGATGGTGCCGGCGCACATTACGATCCTTCCGCCGACGCCGTTCCCCTCGGGCGAGCGTCCCGAAGTCATTCGTCACCTGCGTGAAGTGGCAAAACACCACCACCCCTTCCGCGTGACCCTCAAAGGCAGCGGCTCGTTCCGTCCAATTTCACCGGTTGCCTTCCTCAATGTGGATCACGGTGCGCGCGAATGTGAAAGCCTCGCCGACGAAGTTCGCACTGGGCCACTGGACATCGAGCAACGTTTCCCTTACCACCCGCACGTCACCTTGGCGCAGGGTCTTGAGGATCCTGTGCTTGACTTGGCTGAAGATATCGGCGACACCTTCGAAGCCTCGTGGATTGTCCCCGGCTTCCGCCTCGACAAAGTCGATGAACGAGGTATGTACTCCACCATGGCCCTATTCGACTTCGAAGCAGCCACACTCTAATCTCTTCACCCCCTCGCTAAGGGGATCCGTCACGTTCGTTGTGTCCACTCATCCGCCACCGTTACGGTGAATGCATGACGAAAAAACAGGTGGCCTCGTCCCCTAAAACACAAGAGGATGCCACCCCTACTTCCGCACCCGCCGAGCCACCGCGTCTAGCTGACGCACTCCGCGCCCCGACCCTGGGCGATAAGGTCGCCCAACTTGGCGCATGGTGGGCACATACGCGCCTAGCGCGCATGCTCGCACGCTACAACGGCGTCTCCGGCAACCTGATTTCTTCAGGCATGGCCCTGACCGCACTCCTATCATTGACCGCCGCTTTGACCGTTCTTGTCACTGTTTTCCTGTCGATCATCGGCAACAATCAGGAGCTCCGCACCGCATTCTTCGATGCGATTGCTCATGCCATCCCATCCCTGATCCAAACAGCTGACAACCCGAACGGCATGGTCAGCCCCGATGATTTCGTGATGACCGGAGCCGTGTCGCTCACCGGCATCATCGCTCTTGCGATCATGGCGTGGAGTGCCATCGGCGTGATTGGACAGCTCGCGAATTCGATTCGCAAAATGTTCGCGATCCCCACGGTCCCCGACAATCCGGTGATACAGATTCTGCGTAATGCGCTGGGGGCACTCGGCCTTGCCTTCTCCATCATTCTGGGCGCCGGGCTTGGCATTGTCGTTGATCTTGGTGGCCAGTGGATCCTAGGCGCGATCGGTTTGTCTTCCGGACCCGTTGCCACCGCCCTGCTGAAAATTGCTTCCTACGTGGTCGCTTTCGTCGTCTATGCGCTGGTCACGTGGCTTCTCATCTGGGTTGTCGCGCGCGTTCATCCTCCGCGCAAAGACCTGATCTGGGGGCTGGCAATCATCTCAGTCGCTTCGATCGTGCTACGAATTCTTGGCACGTCTGCAGTCAGCGCTTCGTCGAGCCCACTCCTTGCGGCGGGCGCTTCCATCATCACGCTAATCCTCTGGATCAACCTACAAATGAGAGTTTTCCTGATGGCATGCGCGTGGACGGCAAACCCGCCGGCACCCGGCAAGCCCGCGGATGCTGACGAAGTCCATTTCACGGAGCGCCCGAACTACATCACCTGCTCGGATCCGCGAACACTGCTCTGGCCACACCACCCGATTTCCGGGGAAGTTCGCCCCGACCCGTTGTATTCGGCAAGCCGCGACTTGGAGTGGCAGACGATCAAGTAACTGCCCTCCGCCGTTAGTTCACGAGGCCGGGCAGGCTGAATACGACTGTGGGGGGAACACCAGATGGTGTTCCCCCCACTTCGTGTGTTTCATGCCCGAATTGAAAAGAAATCCAGAAGATTCCCTTTCGCAGGCCTCGCGACAGCCCTAGCGGTCAGACCTGGTAGGTCACGGTGAGTGGTGCATGATCAGAGAATCGCTGGTCGTAAGCCTTGGCGCGCCCGATCGTGAATGCAGTCGCGGTCGATGCCAGAGTCGGAGTCGCATAGTGATAGTCGATGCGCCAGCCCGCGTCGTTATCGAAGGCTTTGCCGCGCCACGACCACCACGTGTACGGCCCCTGCACGTCACCGGCTAGGTCACGAACAACGTCATGCCAGCCGGCATCGACCCAATCGTTTAAGAATACGATTTCCTCGTCCAAGACACCCGCACGTTTATTGTGGTTCGGCGTCCAGTTCTTTATGTCCTGACGTGAGCGAACAACGTTGTAGTCACCGCAGATGACAGCCTTTTCACCCGACGCAAGAATCTCAGCCATGCGCTCGCCAATGCGAGGCAGATGAGCCATCTTCGCTTCTTGCTTCGGCGTATCCTTTTCACCCGAATGGAAGTATGCGGACACAACACGAACATTCTGAGAGTCCGCGGTGACAACGGCTTCAATCCAACGCCCAGAGTCAACGTCAGTGTCCGCGTCCCCCAACCCTGCGCGAACATCATCGAGGGTTGCACGGCCTCGTCGCACTGCAATCGCAACACCCGCGCGACCTTTGATGCGACACGGCTCGGTGGCAAGCACCCACTCTTGCCCCAAGATGTCTTCGGTGATCTGAGTATCGGCGCGTACTTCCTGCATCAGCAGAACATCCGGGTCTTCGACCGCAATCCAGTCAAGGAAACCACGCTTTACCGCTGCACGGATCCCGTTCAGGTTAATGCTTGTAATCTTCACGCTTATCCCTTGTGCGTTGAATTCGGTAGCGTGTCAGTCGCCCAGCGTGGCAACCATGACCGCCTTGATCGTGTGCATACGGTTTTCTGCCTGATCGAAGACGATCGAAGCGGGGCCTTCGAAGACCTCGTCGGTCACTTCGATGCCATCCATACCGGTGGCTTCAAACAGCTGCTCGCCGATCACGGTCTTACGATCGTGATACGCCGGCAGGCAGTGCATGAACTTTGCCTGCGGGCCAGCCTTTTCCATCAGCGAAGCATTTACCTGGTAGTCACGTAGCATCTCGATGCGTTCATTCCAGACATCTTTCGGCTCGCCCATCGACACCCAAATGTCAGTGTGAACGAAGTCAACACCCGCAACACCTTCATCAACGTTGTCGGTCACCGTTACCTTCGCACCGGTTTCTTCGGCAATACGGCGTGCGTGAGCGATGCATTCTTCATCCGGCATAAGTTCGCGCGGCGCAACAATGCGGACATCAGCACCGATCAACGCACCGTTGACCAGCAGGGAACGACCCATGTTGAAACGAGCATCACCAACGTAGGCGTAGGACACCTGATTCAGAGGCTTACCGGCGTGTTCACGCATGGTCAGAGAATCGCAGAGCATCTGAGTCGGATGCCAGTCATCGGTCAGACCATTCCACACCGGAACACCGGAGAGCTCCGAAAGAACCTCAACCTTTTCCTGCTCATCACCGCGGTATTCGATACCGTCAAACATGCGCCCCAAAACGCGAGCGGTATCAGCAGTCGACTCCTTGTGTCCCATCTGCGAACCGGAAGGATCGAGGTAGGTGGTGTGCGCACCCTGATCGAAAGCTGCCACCTCGAAGGAGCAACGCGTGCGCGTCGACGTCTTCTCGAAGATCAACGCAATATTGCGCCCCTTGAGGTGCTGGACCTCGATACCATTCTTCTTCGCTGCTTTGAGTTCAGCTGCCAGATCAATCAAAGATAGCCATTCGGCAGGAGTGAAGTCGATTTCGCGGAGGAACGGACGACCATGAAGAGCGTGAGGCATGGATGCTCCTTTTGAGATTGTGTAGGTCTGAAAGTAGGAACGTTGAACGTGAGAGGCATCAAACGTTAAACGCGTGCGGGTAAAGTATCGCGCACAATCGGGCAAGTCATGCAGTGCGCCCCGCCACGTCCGCGACCAAGTTCATTGCCGGGGATCGTAATGACCTCAAAACCCTGGTCCGAGAAGTAGTCGTTCGACACCGTATTTCGTTCGTATGACATGACGACACCGGGCTTTAGGGCAAGGAGATTCGAACCGTCATTCCACTGTTCGCGTTCAGCGGTCAAGGAATCCGTGGGCACCGTCAGCACGCGGATGGAATCGAATCCCAATCCGGCAGCGATGACGTCATACATCTCATCAGCTTCGTGAACGGTGATATCCAATTCGCCAGCAACACCGGGGCGAATCACCTGAGTACGAACCTTCCCCAACCCGGCATAGGCAGTAAATGTTGCTTCATCGAGCATCGTGAAGATCGTGTCGAGGTGCATCTGAGCACGCTTCTTTTCGATCTGCAGAACAATCACGGTGGACGCTACTTCGCCGGCAAAAAGCCTGCGAGCAAGACGTTCAATTCCCTGCGCAGTCGTACGTTCTGAGGCGCCGATAATCAGTGTGCCGTTTCCGGCGTTAATGATGTCGCCACCCTCGATTGTGGCCGCACCGTCAAGAGTCCCGTGCTTCCAGAAGGGGATGTTCAGATCAGCGAAACGCGGGTGCAACCGGTAGACGATCTCTTGGTTGATCGTTTCGCGACGACGAGCCGGTTTCCGCATAGACAAAACCGCAACTCCCCCGCCGATCCACGACGAGGTGTCACGAGTGAACAGGTGGTTCGGCAACGGGGCAAGAATGAAGTCATCCAAGTCCATTCCGGAGATCCAGGCTGACTTCGGTTCATCGATCTGTTCTAAAAGCTCACGCTTCGTCATGCCGGCAATCAAGATCTCGGCAAGGTGAGACGAATCTAGTCCGGCTGCAAAAGCGCGGAGTGAATCCAAAGCTGCAGGACCAACCGTTTTATCGGTGAAAACGAGTTCCAGGGCTTCATCACGACCGCCGGGAACTTCGAGGGCTTCGGTCAAAAGAGTCGAAAAATCAAGAACCTCGATGCCGCGACGACGCATCTTTGAGGTCATCACATCGTGTTCTTCTTGGGCGCGCTCCAACCAAATCACGTCATCGAAGAGGAGTTCTTCCATGTTCGTTGGCGTAATACGCGACATTTCATTACCGGGACGGTGAACGAGGACTGTCTTCAGTGCGCCAACTTCAGATGTGACTAACGGATTCAGTGAACTCAATATTTTCAACTCCAACATATGTGGCACTGGGGTGGAGTCTCAACGCCCAGGCTCCACCCCACCACTAAAAACAGTTACGCGAGGCGCTCTGCTGCCTCGACAACGTTCGTCACCAGGAGCGCGCGGGTCATGGGACCTACGCCCTTCGGGTTAGGGGACAGCCACGATGCGACTTCGTCAACACCGTCTGCAACGTCGCCGTGCAGGCGAGCCTTGCCGTCTTCCCCTTCAACGCGGGATACACCAACATCGAGCACAACTGCGCCCGGCTTCACCATGTCTTTGGTGATCAGTCCAGCACTACCCGCCGCGGCCACGACAACGTCCGCCTGACGCACGTGAGTAGCAAGGTCCTTCGTACCGGTGTGACAGACGGTGACGGTTGCATTGATTTCCTTGCGGATCAGTAGCAAACCAATCGAACGGCCAACGGTGACACCGCGACCAACAACGCACACATCCTTGCCACGAAGGTCAATACCGTGTCGTTCCATCAGTTCGATGACGGCGCGAGGCGTGCATGGAAGCGGAGTATCGATCGGCCCGGAGCCACGAAGAACCAAGCGACCAAGGTTCATCGGGTGCAGGCCATCTGCGTCCTTCGCAGGATCAATGCGTTCTAGGATCGCGTTCTGGTCGATACCCTTCGGTAGTGGCAACTGAACGATGTAGCCCGTGCATGCCGGGTCAGCATTCAACTGGTCAATCGCTGCTTCAATTTCAGCCTGCGAAGCCGTTTCCGGCAGGTCAACGCGGATGGATTCGATACCCACTTCAGCGCAGTCGCGATGTTTACCCGCAACGTAGGACACCGAACCGGGATCTTCACCGACGAGGATCGTGCCAAGGCCGGGCACAATGCCGCGGGCGCGGAGATTCTTCACACGCTGGGTAAGTTCCGCCTTGATTGTGGTAGCTGTACCCGCACCGTCGAGGACCTTAGCGGGTCCTTCCCAGGGAGCCCTCATTCGCCAAGTCCAACGTAGAGCGGACGAGCGTCGGTCAGAGCCTTCACGCGTGCGCGCAGGCCGTCAACGTCAACCGATGCACCCGATGCCCCCTGAACCAGCGTGGTGCCGATGATGTCGGCGACCTCAGCGAAGTCCTTGGCGTCGAAGCCACGGGTTGCTAGAGCCGGCGTGCCGATACGCAGACCGGAGGTGCGCATCGGGGGACGCGGATCGAAGGGAACTGCATTGCGGTTGACGGTAATGCCGACCTCGTGCAGAAGATCTTCTGCGTCGCGGCCGTCCAGCTTCGATTCGACGAGGTCAACGAGGACCAAGTGAACGTCAGTACCACCGGTGACCAACTTGATGCCGGCTGCTTTCGCATCGTCAGCATTGAGACGATCAGCCAGTAGCTGAGCACCTTCGAGAGTGCGATGCTGGCGATCCTTGAATTCTTCGGTCTGCGCGACCTTCATGGCGATTGCCTTTGCGGCAATCGCGTGCATGAGCGGACCGCCCTGCTGGCCGGGAAAGACTGCGGAGTTAATCTTCTTGCCCCACTGCTCGCCACGAGACGACAGGATCATGCCCGAACGCGGGCCACCGATCGTCTTGTGGACGGTAGTGGTGACAATGTCAGCGTGCGGGAGTGGGCTGGGGTGCAGGTCTGCTGCGACAAGGCCGGCGAAGTGTGCCATATCAACCCAGAGTGCTGCGCCGACCTCGTTAGCAATCTCGCGAAATGCCGCGAAGTCCAGATGACGCGGGTAGGCAGACCAGCCGGCGATGATGACCTTGGGGCGCTCACGCAGAGCAGCTTCGCGCACCTGCTCCGCCTCGATACGCATGGTCTTACGGTCGACCTCGTAGGCCACCGCGTTGTAGTTCTTGCCGGAGAAGTTGATCTTCATGCCGTGGGTCAGGTGACCGCCGTGGGCGAGGGACAGGCCAAGAATCGTGTCGCCCACATTTGCCATCGCCATCAGGGCTGCGGCATTTGCCTGTGCGCCGGCGTGTGGCTGAACGTTAACGAAGTCGGCGCCTTTGAAGACCTGTTGTGCGCGCTCAATCGCAAGGTTTTCTGCGACGTCAACGGCTTCACAACCACCGTAGTAGCGACGACCCGGGTAGCCTTCCGCGTACTTGTTCGTCAGCACGGATCCCTGCGCTTCTAGGACTGCGCGCGGGACAAAGTTCTCTGACGCAATCATTTCGAGGGTCGCCCGCTGACGTGCCAGTTCAGCGTCGAGCACAGCCTGAATCTCGGGATCCAGCTGAGCAAGGGTCATGTCATTAAGGGAATCCATTGGGTTCTCCTGCTCCTTGAACTGCCGATTTCTCGGTCGGCGCCTTAGCCCAGGCGGGCGGCTACGGTGCCTGTTCATCGCTCCCCGGTGGTTTCCCACCTGTTCGCCAGTCACGACTGCTCCACCCTATCGCGAAGCGAGCAGTTCGCGCACTGCCTTCCCACGTACGAGGCCGCCTCCATCTAGCTACTCCCCGCCTGCTATGGGGCGGATGTGGCGAAAGCCGAAACCGTCACTCAGGCTCACCAGCGAGAAGCGGTCTCGGCCTCGTGAATCAATTCCTCAGCAGTGGTTGCGTAACGCATCCGCCTGGGGAATAGACGAAAACTAGCGGGAGAACACCACGGTTCGCGTGCCGTCCATAAGGACGCGGCGCTCGGCGTGCCAACGGACTGCCTGAGCCAAAACGCGACGCTCCACGTCCTGGCCAAGCGCCACCATGTCCGGCGTGGAGTCAGCGTGCGTTACGCGCGTGACGTCCTGCTCGATGATCGGGCCCTCGTCCAGGTCGGCGGTCACGTAGTGCGCGGTGGCACCGATGAGCTTCACACCACGATCATGCGCCTGCGCGTACGGGCGAGCACCCTTGAACGACGGCAGGAACGAGTGGTGAATATTGATGACGCGCCCCCGCATTTCTTCGCAGATTTTCTCAGAGAGAATCTGCATGTAGCGCGCCAAAACGACCAGCTCCACCTTTTCCGAGCGGATCAGGTTGAGCAACTCGCGCTCAGCGTCAGCCTTCGTTTCCTTCGTCACCGGAATGTTCAGGAAGGGAACGCCATAGAACTGGGCAACGGGAGCAAGATCCGGGTGGTTACCCACGACCGCGACAACCTCGATCGGCAGGCCCTGGCTACGCTGACGGTAGAGCAAGTCAGTCAGGCAGTGCCCCTCGCGCGACACCATGATGACCGTACGCAGGCGGCGACCGAGGGCATCAATATGCCAGGTCGCATCAAAAGTCTTCGCAACCTTCGCCAGACCTTCTTCGACGGGACCTCGACCAACCGGCGAATCAACCTCAATACGCATGAAAAACAGGCCAGAATCCGGATCCCCGAACTGCTGGGACTGAATAACATTGCCGTTCACACTGCCAATCACACCCGTCACCGCGTGGACAATACCCGGCTGATCCGGGCAGGACAGCGTGATGACAAGCTTCGTGTTTTCTACGGTCGATTCACTCATGGGTACAGATTAGCGGGTTTAGGCATCGCCCAGTATTCACGACCACAATGCCCTTGGTCAGCCTGGAGAATCCAGTTCCTCGCCGCGATCGAGAAGCGCTTGAGCAACGTCTTCACAAACAATCAACGAATGAGCAATGCCACTACGAAGCGACACCAGCGACGACAATGCGCAGACCCATGTGATGGCCTCCTTGCTCAACAAAACGCTCGTTCTTTTCAGAGCGTTTCTTCGGGTGTGCAAGTAATATTTCGCATTTCACCGAGGTCACGGGCGAAATGCACGCAAGGGCGATGCCCACCGGGATGCACAATTGTTGGGCGCGATACTCGGTGCGCATTTGCGGGTTTTTCACGAATTACACCCACGACAGCTGAACTTGATGCTGTAAGTGCATTGACGCTGGTCAGAGGCTTGTTTAGTTCATTCCTGTAGATAGACGCATGGTTGCGAATCGGGGTGGTCATGCGGTCAGAGAAAATAAAAAGTGGCCACGGGCTTAGCCCGTGGCCACTTTGGTTCCTGTCAATCAGACAGGATCAGAGTTTCAACGAATCGCGTTGATGCTCAGTTCACTTGATGAAACCGAGAGCCTTCACTGCGTCGTACTCTTCCTGCAGAGCCTTGATGTTGTGATCGATGCCTGCGCGAGTTGCCTCGGAAATCTCCAGACCGTCGACGATCTGCCACTCGCCACCGTCAGAGGTGACCGGGAAGCCGAAGCAGAGGCCCGCCGGGACGTCGTAGTGGGTGCCGTCGGACATGACGCCTGCAGTGACCCATTCACCCTCGGGGGTACCGTGGATCCAAGAGTACATGTGATCGATTGCTGCGTTTGCGGCCGATGCTGCCGAGGACGCGCCACGGGCTTCGATGATGGCGGCGCCACGCTTTGCGACAACCGGACGGTAGGTCTCAGAGAGCCATGCTTCGTCAACCAGGTCAGCAGCCTTCTTGCCGGCAACGGTCGCGTAGGAAACGTCCGGGTACTGGTCTGCGGAGTGGTTGCCCCACACGACAACGTCCTTAATGTCGGCAACTGCTGCGCCGGTCTTATGGGCCAGCTGAGCAACTGCACGGTTGTGGTCAAGGCGCATCATTGCGGTGAAGCGGGATGCCGGAACGTCCGGAGCAGCGTTCTGAGCAATGGTGGCGTTGGTGTTGGCCGGGTTGCCAACGACGAGGACGCGAATGTCGTCTGCTGCGCCATCGTTGATGGCCTTGCCCTGCGGGCCGAAGATGCCTGCGTTGGCTTCCAGCAGGTCTGCGCGCTCCATGCCCTGGCGACGCGGCATTGCGCCAACGAGGTAGGCAACGTTGGCGCCTTCGAATGCCTTGGTGGCATCGTCGAAGATTTCAACGCCGGCAAGGGTCGGGAATGCACAGTCGTCGAGCTCCATTGCGGTGCCCTCAGCGGCCTTCACGCCCTGGGGGATCTCAAGAAGGTTGAGCTTGACGGGGACATCGGGACCGAACAGCTGGCCGGAGGCAATACGGAAAAGCAGGGCGTAGCCAATGTTGCCGGCGGCGCCGGTGACGGTAACGATGCGAGGTTCTGCCATGATTCGGCACTCCTTCTTAGTTTGTGTGCGTCGGCGGTGTTCGCCGTCGCCTGATGGCGGTTTCGCCACATACTGACGTTCCAAGCCTAAACGCTTTCGGCGTGGGAAAACAGGGCTAGCAGTCCTACTTTTCATACACGCAAGCACGTGATCTAGACCACGATTAGAGTTGCACATACGTACATTTGTTTTCGAGCCTTGCATTTTCTAGGTTGCGTCAAAGTCACGCGGTGGAGGTCATCATGGGATCGAAAGAAAACACAGGTCAGGAGTCACCTGAAGACTCCATGAGCTACTTGTTTGGGCCGTCGAAGTATTGGACGGGTGATCCGCGCGATCTGTTGGTTGCCTCCGATGCGTTCGACCTGTTTTCCTTCATTCGTGACGCCACGCCCGGTTGGGGCGCAAGCAAAAAGAAGGCGTTGAAAGCGATGGAGAAGCGGGCGCTTGAACTCCCACGAGTAGACAGCTTTCGTATCACGTGCCACAAGCGCCATTCTCCCATGGAGAGACCACCTGTCATAAAGAAGATTCACCGGCCGAAACGGCAACCCAAGTTTTCTCGCTGTGGCTCGAGAGCCATACCCCGCCTCAAACGAATCAACAGCCACCGCTCGCTACTCCACCAACGACGAACTATCAGGACGCATACCCCCCAACCCTAAAACTGAACAAATAACCATCCAACTTTCAGGATTCAGTACATTCACTCGACACAAAAAAGCAAGAAAAACTCCTCTGCCTACAAGGCTACCTATCCGAAACTCGCCAATTAGAACTAATCTCGCCCAAACAAGAACCACCGCAGCAAGAACCTCCAGCAAAGCAACACTGCTCATTCTGGCGAAGAATATTCAATCCCTAATCTCAATCGGCGGCTAAGTTATTCCCCGGTTGCGTTCTTCGTGGAGAACAGAAGATCTTGAACACCGGCCATTTTACCTGTTTTCAGCCTTAGGATTTACCCTCCTAGACTCCTGTAGGTTCTGTTCGTATACTTGTTTACATGGGTAGTGGTGTGTTGAGTTTACGATTGCCAGATGAAACGAAAGCACGGCTTGACGAGTTAAGCGCTCGCACGCGTCGGCCAGCGTCGGTGTACGTGCGCGAGGCTTTAGATGAATATCTTGACGATTTAGAGGACTACTACCTTGGCATGCAGTCCTTGGAGCAAACCCGCTGCACCGGCGTGACATACAGCCTGGACGAGATGCGAGAGCGCCTTGGCCTACAAGATTAAGTTCACTGCTGAGGCTGATAAGGATCTAACACGCCTTGATAAACAGCAGGCGAACCGTATCTTGAACTATCTAGCTCAGATCGAGTCCCTTGAGAACCCGCATGCGCGAGGAAAGGCTCTAACAGGCTCCCTTGGTGGCTTGTGGCGCTACCGGGTAGGCAACTACCGCGTGGTGTGCCACATACAAGCACATGTTCTAGTAGTGCTCGTTGTGCGCATAGGCCACCGCCGCGACATCTATAAGCAGACGTGAATACATGACCAATGAGCAAGTACAACGCTAGCTAACGGCACAACGATCACTGACGCAGACATCGATGAGCTGTGCACCGAGTTTGAATCTGAGTCATGGACAGGCCACTTAGAGCGTATCCACCACGGCCTGGCTGATATTAGTTATGAGCCGCTAGTCACCGTTGCGGTGAAGTTTCCTAACTCGATGGCCAAGGCCATAGCCGACCAGACTAAGAACCGATCTGACTTCATCCGCAAAGCTGTCATAGCTTCTCTATAACCAAAACACCTAAAATCACGCAATAAGGCGTGCCATGACCACGCAGAAAAGCGTTTTTGAAAGAACTAGGTATGTGGAGAGAGTAATCATAAGTTAGCTTGTAACACTAAATGGCCAGGCCGTAACTGACGCACAGTAAATGCTTGCAAATACCGCCATAAATGTAGAAACCAAAAGCGGGATAGTGACCCCATATACCCAAGTGGTAAAAATTGATTCCACTACCGTGGCATTCTTTACCCCTATGACTACTCCCCAGCCTGAACCACATAGAAGCAAAGAAGACATCAGTAACACACTGCTCAGCCTAGCTTTACTCCACTTTTTATCTACCCATAAGCCGACGGGAAGCAAATAAGCAATAAATGCTGAAAGTGCACAAATGCCAGGGATTGCAGAGAGCGGTGTATTACTAACACTATCATTGCCCGCCCCATATACGGCAGCTGCAATAACACACCCGGCTAATGGCCACCACCAGTACTTTTCAGAAAAATACCGCAGGATACGCTGTTCATTTTCCTTCTCCACAGCCATAGTTTAGCACTCATGCCAATAACCATCTCCCCATTTAGAGCAACAATTATTGACACCCACACCGCAATGCAAGAACAAACAACCAGCTGTTAGATATGGATTCCAAGCCACAAACGAGCAAATACCACTATTACAGCCATTTTTAACAAAGTTCTTCAAACAAGTAGTGTTCCATTTAACGCAAGAAGTACCATAGTAGCCTGCGGGGGTAACAGAATCTTCGTTTGCGCCAGACCTATTATCTGTTAGCAAAACATCGCTTCTACTCACTGTCCCATCAGGACCGATATTAGTTTCTACCAAAGAAACAATATTAGGATTATCCCTCGTAGTTGTAATAAGAAAATTCTTATTAGCGATGATCACCTGAACATGAGAAAAAGATCCCTCATTTGCTCCATCAAGCACCGTGAAATCCTTTTTCAACACAGCACTATTAAGTTCATCAGTTAAAAGATTCTTATCTCTTAACTGATTTAACCCCTCATTAACTCCCTCAACTAAAGAGGGCGTCAGAGAGACACTTTCTACGTTATCTGCGCATACTCCACTGTTACTATCATCGTTTTCTATTAAACCCCCAGCATTCTCTATGCTTGAAGAAGAGCTTTTACCATATTCAACAGCATCACTCGCAACGACCGGGAGGACAGGCTGTAAAAACCAACCTAAGACAACAAGGCCACACGCAAATACCTTTGCTAAACGCCTAAACATGCAAAAAGATTGACATACATCACACCTTGTGTCAACAGTCAATTTAAAAGATATTTTCTTTTTCTAGCGCACTTCCATTTTTGTCTGGTTAGCGGCTGTAGCCGTGTTTGTTTTGGTGAGCGTATAGCCCTTGTCTAGGTTTCGAATGGATGTGGGTGGCGGGTTTGGTTTTTCTTAGGTCTGGCGTATCAAAGATGCCCCACCGTTTGTAGCGTTCGTATCGTTGTAGCGCCTTGTTGTGTTCGTGGGCGTCTTTGTAGATGGTTTGAGTCTCTAGCGCGCTCGATTTAGAGCTGAACAAAGCCACGCGCAACCAAGTCGCCCGCGCCCTCAACGAACGCTACGAGGACGGGAGCACCCGAGCCGACCACCTACGCGCCGACATCCTGCGCCAATCCACCGAACCACTAACAGACTGAGAGTTGCTAAACTCGTTAAGCTTTTCAGCCCATGACTTCCAGCGCTCGACTTGGGTAGCTGGATTGTATTTGCAAAGCTTTTAATTTAACGTTGCGGACTCCGGTAGCATCGTTTCCGAGTCTTGAGTCGGACGTGCAGTTCTTCGGACAGATGATTTTTACCGGTAGACCATCCCACTCGGATGCCGAGTGGGCGCCGAAGTCGGGTGATGCCCGATGGCGCGTCACCACCTACGTTCGGCGCTGAAGGCGCGGCACCGCGCCCGCTCTTTTCGCCCTTCTGATGCGGACGCCTGCCCTTCCTTCTGATGCGCCTGCTCCGCCTTCTGATGAGGGGGAGTCGCGGGGCGAGGAGGACTCGCATCCTCCCCGCCCCGGCTCGTCCGCCCCATGAAAGGAAACAAGCGGGGCGGAGTCCTTTATTCGCGCCGGGCGGAGCGACGGCCGTGGAGGGCGGCTCCCGCCAGGAGCAGGACGAGGGCCGCAAGGCCGATCCTCGCATCGAAGCCGGTCCGGGCCAGTGCCTTCTCGGAACCCGCGGAGGAGGTTCCTCCGTCGTTCTTCTGCTGCTTCCCGTGCTTCCCGTCGGCCCCGCTCCCGTCCTCGGACGGGGGCTCGCTCACCCGCAGGGCCATGATGTGAGCGGAGTGGGCGTAGCCCTGCTCGTCCTTCGCTTCGTCGTCGATGACGCCGTCTCCGCCGATGGCGAGGCTCGGGGCGCCGAGGAGGTTTCCGACGAAGGCGACCGAGCGGCCGAAGCGCGCCCGTTCTCCGGCGGATTCGATGATCTCGGCCTCGACCTCGTCGATGGAGCGCACGGGGGCCGTGAATTGGTCGGCGGAGAAGAGCCGGGCGCGCCCGTTCGTGTTCTCGCCCCAGGCCCCGAGCGCGACGAGCGGCGGCTGGTCCGCGCGTTCCAGGGCGTCGACGGCGTATCCGAATCCGATCCCCTCTTCGCCGGTCCTCCCGGTGATGACGCGCACACGGTCCGATTGCGCGGCGGCGTCGAGCGGGGAGATGACGAGATCGGCGACCGGGGTTCCGACGGGCGTCTTACGCCCCAGGACGAGGGCGACTCCCCCGCTTCCCTGATGGAGCAGCTGTCCCCCGTCGAAGCCGATGAGGAAGTCGCCGACTCCGTCGCCGTCCGCGTCGCCGAGCGGGGCGATCGAGTTGCCCGCGCCGAGGCGGTGGGAGCGGTCGAAGGGCATGCTCAGAACGAATCCTCGTCCCGCTTCCCCGGCCCGAACCTCCGGTGAGGAGTCGCCGTAGACGACCCAGGCCATTCCGGGCATGACCCATTCGTCGTTGCGGTGCTGGAAATCCGCGATGACGAAGTCCTCGACGCCGTCGGCGTTGATGTCGCCGACCGGGGTGAAGGCGTTCATCGTGTGCCCCTCGGGGGTGTGGATCTTCTTGATGACGGCTTCATTGGGCGCTTCGAGATTCTTGAGGTCGATCGTGGCGCCGTCCTTCTTGCCCTTGAGGATGTAGGCGGTTCCGCGTTCGGAAGCGCCGATCCCGGAGGCGTAGGCGGCGTTCGCCACGACGAAGCCGAGGTCGGCCAGACCATCATTGTCGACGTCCCCGACGCGGCTGATCTGGAATCCTCCACTGCCCTTCTCGGGAAGGTCCACGGCCCAGCCGTATTCGGGTTTGAGGGCGTTGAGGTCGACTTCCCGCAGGTGCTCTCCTCCGAAGAGCACCCAGACTTTAGCGGTGGTGTGGGATCCGAAGGCGATGTCGTCGATCCGGTCTCCGTTGACGTCGCCGAGGCAGGCGACGGACAGGCCGATGGCGGAGTCGACGGCCGGATCGGGGGTCCGCTTCGGGCCGTTGATCGAGATGGTCTCTTCGGAGGGGAGCTCCTTGCCCGGGGTTCCGCCCGGGATGATCTGGATCTGGCCGGTGACGTTGAAAACCCAGCCCTTCGTCGGGGTGCTCTCGGCGTAGAAGGGGTCCCATTTCCATTCGGAGCGCACGACGTTGCCGGAGACGATGTCGGCCTTCCCGTCGCCGGTGACGTCGCAGCGGCCTCGAGCCAGGGAGGAGCCCAGTCCGGAGGTGAATTCGCCGAGCCAGATCTTCTTGGCGTCCGTGTCGAGCGGGGAGAGCGCGGCTTCGGCCGTGGGCGCGGGGGGCTCGGGGA